>TARA_B100000674_G_scaffold167142_1_pt1 | contig 67098 bp, 43 predicted proteins | sample TARA_B100000674 | Tara Oceans TARA_B100000674 (sample SAMEA2622759) | marine metagenome | biome: marine biome (ENVO:00000447); feature: surface water layer (ENVO:00002042); material: "saline water (ENVO:00002010), including plankton (ENVO:xxxxxxxx)" | depth 5 m | reverse complement strand
CGAGCGGTGGGCCTTTGTTTCCGAATGACCCGTGACGCGATGGGGGCGGAAGAATTACTGGAGGAACCCGTTCCGGAAATTAAGGTGGTTTCCTGTCCTGATGAACGAAGCTGGAGACAGTTGCTCATGGCTTCCAACAAGAGCAAGGGTTGGAAAGGACGCAAACAGGTAATATTTCTGCGCCACTTGGGGGACCTTGAGCGTCTCAAGCACGCCGTGCTGATGAAGAAGATCATTTCCCTGAATACCGCCGACTACATTCTCAAGCTAAAGAATTTTACGAGGGGGAGGCTCCTGCGGATGCCGACCGTGCGGGAAGAGGACGTTGAGTTGATCGATGCGGACGTCGCCACTTGTTTTTACCATTCCGAGCTTTATTACCCTGCTCTTCAGGAGGCCCTACAGATCGACTACCAGGCGTTGCGCAGGGCATTGGAAGGAAGCCCTTACGGGAAGGGAATCATTCACCCCTGATGCAGTAAAAAGAACCATCCTTAATGGTCTTTATAAGAACTTTAAAATCAGTAATTTGAAGGTGTAAATTGGCTTATTAAATGGGGATTGGGTGAGCCTCCTGGATGTGACTGGCTCCGCTGTATGTGTAGAGAAGAACCACCGCCTTTTCTCCGACTAAGTCGACCTTGGAATCTGCGGCCGGGGCGCGAGCGGCGAGAAGATTGGGCAGGGCGAGGTCTCCATGACCCAGTCCCCCAACCCGAAGGAAATCCCTGCGGGAGAAGCCTTCGCAATCCCGGTTCGCCCCGGTCGCAGTGTTGATCCTCGGCATGAACAAAGACTGCCTCTTTTCTTCTCCAAGGTCTCATTCGGTCCCATTGAACGGGAGACGCCTTTCCCGTTCCAGAAAAAAAACCTCAATTCACCCCCTTATAACCTAAGGTTCGCGCTTTCCGTCGGACTGTGCACTGAGTGCGGATTTATGATGGAAATTAGTGCTTCGCATAAATTTAATACGCAAAAACACGCATTGTTACGGTTGCCAAGGCGACAAACTCCACCCAAAGTGGGTGCATGCTCGATTTGTTCGGGAAAAAGTATGGGGGAAGGGGAATGGGAAAAGGACTGTCCCGGAGGGACATCCTCCGCATTGGTTCGATTGGGGCGGGGGGCTTGGCCCTGCCCGATCTTCTCAGGGCGGAAAATTCTTCTGCCATCGGTTCCTCCGCCAAGTCGGTCATCATGGTTTACATGGCGGGAGCTCCACCCCATCAGGACCTAATCGACCCGAAGCCCGATGCGCCCAAGGAGGTCCGTAGCGTCTTTGGTCCCATCCGCACAAAAGTGACGGGCATTCACGTCAACGATTCCCTTCCAATGATGGCCAAAGTGATGGACAAGTGGACGGGGATTCGGACTATGGTCGGGGCACCTAGCGGAAGCCATGATTCCTTCATGTGCTATACCGGTCGCCCGGGTTCTTCCTTCTTCAACAGGCCCTACCCTAAACCGCCCGGAAACTGGCCCAGCATGGGATCCTGTCTTTCCAAGTTGATGGGCTCCCGAGTCAAGGGTCTCCCGGCTTTCGTCGGCTTGGCCCCCAAGGCCGGACATCCACCCTACGGTTCCCCCGGCGAATCCGGTTTCCTCGGGGTTTCCCATAGTTCGTTCCGACCGTCCGGTCCTTCCTCTTCCGACATGAAACCGGTTTGCGATGCCGTCCGCATGGATCGCCGTCAATCCCTCCTCACAGGATTCGATTCTTTCCGCCGATTCCTGAGTGCGGGCAACGACTTGGAGCAAATGGACACCTTCACCAAAGAGGCATTCGGTGTGCTGACCTCCTCAAGGTTGGCCGAGGCTTTGGACCTGGAAAAGGAGAATCCCCGGGTCCGGGAGCGCTACGGTAAGGGAGATTCCAAGAACGTCGGGGACGGCGCTCCCCGCAACAACGAGCATTTCCTTCTGGCCCGCAGGCTGGTGGAGGCCGGCGTACGCATGGTCACACTCAACTTCGGTCGCTGGGACTTTCACTCAAACAATACCGCCGGTGTCAAGGGGCATGCCCCGATTTTCGACCGGGGCCTCAGCGCCCTTATCGAGGATCTGCACGAGAGAGGCATGTCCGACGACGTCGCCGTGGTGGCTTGGGGCGAATTCGGCCGTACGCCCGTAGTCAACAGGAACGGTGGTCGAGATCATTGGCCCCAAGTCGGTTGCGCCTTCGTCTCGGGAGGACGCATGAACCATGGCCAGATGATTGGCAAGACCGATTCCAAGGTAGCCGAGCCGGTCGACAGGCCCGTCCATTTCGGCGAAATTCACGCCACTCTTTACCATCACTTGGGGATCGATCCCAACACCGTTACTCTGAGCGATCTGTCGGGCCGTCCGCATTACCTGGTGGATGGCTGGAAGGCCCTCCCCGAACTGGTCGGATGAGTTTTACTGCAAGCGCTAAACGAGACATGAAAAAAACCTATTTTATAGCAGCCGTTCTTCTCCAACAAGCCCTCTGGGGAGCGAATTTCGACGAGCCGACCGAGATCAGGGTCCGGCACTCGGCGTACGACGCGAAAGAGCTTGTCCTCAAGGGAGTGGGAGCCAGGGGCCAGCTTGTGGTAACCGGGCTTTATCACGACGGGGACGAGCGCGACCTGACCCGCATGGTCAAGGTTACCTCCCAGCCCGCCGGCGTCGTCGAGGTCTCTTCGGACGGTTGGGTCAAGCCGCTGAGCGACGGGGAGGCCATCCTGACCGCCACCGGTCCGGGCGGAACCTCTTCCACGGTAAGGGTCAGGACCAGTGAGTCGGGCAGGAACCAGCGGGTCAACTTTCCCAATGAGATCACTCCGCTCTTCACCAAGTACGGCTGCAATGGGGGAGGCTGCCACGGCAAGTCCGGGGGCCAAAACGGCTTCCGCCTGTCCCTGCTCGGTTTCGAACCGGAGGAGGATTACGAGTACATCGTCAAGGAGGGCAGGGGACGAAGGATCTTTCCCGCAGCCCCCGACCGTAGTCTTCTGCTTACCAAGGCTACCAACGAGACCCCTCACGGGGGTGGTTCCAAGATCACCAAGGGATCGCTCGACTACGAGTTGATCAAGTCTTGGATCGCCCAGGGAATGCCCTTTGGAGAAGAGGACGATCCGGTGCTGGAGCAAGTTTCGGTCTACCCAGCCCAGCGAGTGCTGGACATGAACGGCGAGCAGCAGCTTGTGGTCACGGCCAAATATTCGGACGGGAGCCTTAAGGACGTCACCCGCTCTTCCATCTTTGAGGTCAACGACGAGGAAGTAGGCGAGGTTGATCTCAACGGCCACGTCAAGGTCTTCGAGCAACCCGGCGACTTAGGCGTGATGATCCGTTTCCAGAGTAAGGTTGCGGTCTTTCGGGGCATCGTACCCCTCGGGGCGCCGGTGGATCATCTGCCGGCCGTCGCTAACTACGTAGACACGCACGTATTCAAAAAGCTCAAGGCAGTGGGAATGCCCCCGTCCGAGATCAGTACGGACTCCACTTTTTTGCGCCGAGTATCGCTCGACTTGACGGGACGGCTCCCGTCCCTCGAAAAAACCATGGCTTTCCTCGCGGATAAGGATCCGGCGAAGAGAGACAAGCTAATCGACGAGCTTCTGGAGGGTCCGGAGTACGCCGATTTCTTTGCCGGCAAGTGGTCCGCTCTACTGCGCAACAAGCGGAGCAAGACTTCCTATCAAAGAGGCAATTTCGCCTTTCACGGGTGGATTCGGGACAGCCTCCACCAGAACAAGCCCTATGACCAATTCGTGCGCGAGGTGGTGGCGGCATCAGGGGAGATCGAGCAGCATCCGCCTGTCGCTTGGTACCGTGAGGTCAAGACGGTTCAGAACCAGCTCGAGGACGTGGCCCAGTTGTTCCTCGGTACGCGCATCCAGTGCGCCCAGTGCCACCATCATCCCTTTGAGAAGTGGAGCCAGGAAGACTACTACAAGTTGTCCGCCTTCTTCTCCCAAGTCGGGCGCGAGAAGAGCCGTTTTCCGGACGAGGACATGATCTTCCACAAGCGAGGCCAGGCCAAGGCTACCAACAAGAAAAACAACCAACCCGTCCAGCCGGCCGGCTTAGGGGCGGAACCCCCCGAACTTCTGGTCGACGACGACCCGAGGCACGCTCTCGTAGACTGGATGTCCCAGAAGAACAACCCCTTCTTCGCCCATACCCTGGTTAACCGCTACTGGAAGCATTTCTTCGGTCGCGGGCTGGTCGATCCCGAGGACGACATGCGGGAGACCAACCCCTCGGTCAACCCGGAACTTCTGGAGGAACTGGCTTCCCGCTTCGTGGCCGGCAACTTCGACATGAAACAGCTCATTCGCGACATCTGCAAGTCCAAGACCTATCAGTTCAGCTCCGTGCCCAACGACTACAACGCGAAGGACAAGCACAACTTCTCCCGCCACTATCCCCAGCGTCTGCAGGCGGAGGTCCTGCTCGATTCGATCGACGACCTGACCCTAGTCCGCACGGGCTTCAGCGGCTTGCCGCCGGGAACCCGGGCGACCATGCTTCCCGACAACAGTTACAACAACGGTAGCTACTTTCTTTCCGTATTCGGACGACCGGACAACGCCAGTGCCTGCGAGTGCGAGCGCTCGGGTGACGCCAGCCTCGCCCAAAGCCTCCACCTGATCAATTCCAAGGATATCCAGAGCAAGCTTTCAAGCGGGTCCGGACGAGCTCAGAAACTGGCCAAGGACAAGGAACGAACTGATGCCGAGAAGATCGAGGAGCTTTATTACGTCGCCTTTTCCAGGCCACCCAAGCAGGAAGAGCTCAAGCTTGCGCTCGACTACCTCAACCGTGAGGTCGAGAACGAGAAGGGGGAAAAGGGGCCAGCCGACAAAGGCAAGTCTTATGAGGACATCGTCTGGGCTCTCTTCAACACCAAGGAATTCCTCTTCAACCTGTAGCGTGTAGTTTCCTGCCTCATTTTTTGGGGAACCTGAAACCCGATTGATCAAACCATGTTTTCCTTGAAGCGTCTCGTCCTTACCTTTCTTCTTCTTTCCCCAGGCCTGGGACTTGCCGACCAGCTGCCCTCCGCCCTGCTCGACTCGATCTATCCGCCTTCCGCAACTCGCGGAGGAAAGATCGATCTGACCGTTAAGGGCAAGTTCCTCGAGGGAGCCGATCTGCTCCAGTTTTCAAACCCATCCCTGAAAGCCTTTCCCAAGAAGGACGACGCGGGCGAGGTCGTGACCAAGGTATTCGAGGTGGAGATACCGGGCGACTTGGCCATCGGGCGCTACTCGGTTTCCGTCGGGGGCGGTAAGTTCGGCCTTTCCAACGAAAAATCCTTTATCGTGAACGATCTTCCTGAGATTTCCCTCGGAGAAGTTGCCGACTCGATGGATTCGGCAAAGGAAATCAAGCTTGGCCATACCGTGGTCGGATATACCAAGGCATCCCGCTACGGCTGGGTGCGCCTGTCCCTCAAGCCGGGACAAACGGTCGTCGTGGAGTCGGAGGACCATCATACTGATTCCCGGTTTTCCCCTTGCCTGGCGGTTTTCGACGGGGAAGGGCGCAAGCTGGCCTCATCCACCCGGACCGGGTTCCTCGTCTTCACGCCCAAGGCGGATGGGGAGTATTTCATTCGCTTGCATGACTTCCTTTTCAAGGGAGGGGAGGATTATCTCTTCCGGGTTACGGTCAGCGTCCGTCCCCGCATCCGTTTCGTTAACCCTCCCCTGGTTCGCATCGGAGGAGTTCAGAAGGTCGTCGTCTTCGGTTGGAACCTCCCCGGTGGTCTGCCGGCCGGGATCGACCTGCCCGGCCAGCCACCCCTGGAGCGCATCGAGGCAAGCCTGAGCCTGGCAAGCGAGAAGGAGATCGTCGACCCCATCCAGTCGCGGGACCCTCTTGAGTCGACCCAGCGCCACCACGACTTCCGCGTTTCCTCCCCTGCCGGAGCTTCGCTTCCCTTTTCCCTCGCGGTTAGTCCTCAGGAGTGGACGATGGAGAAGCCCGATAGCGAGGAGACCGTTCAGTTGACCCCTCCTTGCGAGTTCGTGGGGAGCTTCTTTCCCGCCCGCGATCGGGACCGTTTCCGCTTTGAGGCCAAGAAGGGAGACTCCTTCCTCATGGAGATCCATTGCGAGCGCCTGGGTTTTTCCTCCCATGCCTACCTCCTTGTAGAGCAGGTCACCACAAAGGACGATGGAACCGAGACGCGAAGGACCATCGCTCAGTCGAGCAAGACCGATCATCCCTCGACTAGTTCCTTCATCTATCTTTCCTCGCGTGATCCCTCCCTCCGCTTTACCGCTCCCGCGGACGGGACTTTCGAGGTGCTGGCCTACGATATGTTCAGCCTCGGCGTAGATCCCTTCAAGAGCTACCGCTTTTCGGTCCGCAAGGAATCGCCCGACTTCGCCCTGTTGGCTCATCCCTTGCTCCCACCACCAGTCAGCAACAACCAAAGCCCGCTCTTTGCCCGTTCCCCGACCCTCCGAGCTGGCGAGAGTATGCCTATACGGGTTGCGGTGGACCGCAGGGACGGTTTTGAGGGGGAGATCAAGCTCGCCCTCAAGGGACTGCCGGAAGGGGTCGCTTACTCTCCCTCGGCAATTGCCGAGGGCCTCGATTCCGTCGTAGTCGTCCTGACCACGGATGAGTTCAAGGGCGACCGTCCCTGGAGCGGGAAGTATTCGATTACCGGGACGTCCGAAGTAGGGGGCCGGGAAGTGACCCGGGCCTGCAGGATCGCCAAACTTTGCTGGAGCCACTATGACAACCAGTCCAAGATCACGCAGTCCAAGCTCAGGATGAGCGCAGAGGGGAACCTGGCCATCCTACCCGGCAGGGAGGCTCCCCTCGACCTGATGGTGAACTGGAAGAAGATGTCGGAGCAGAACGCGGAACTGGTCGAGAAGGCCCAGAAGGCGATCAAGTCCCTCAATGAATCGGAGGCCAAGGCCCTCAAGGCTAAGGAGGCGAGTGAGGAAAGCCACGCCAAGTCGTCCAAGTCCATGAAGGATTTCCTTGCCAAGAAGGAGGAGAAGGAAAAGCGGGCCAAGCTTTTGACCGGCACGGAGATTCCGAAGTACAAGGAGGCCCTCAAGCTGGCGGAGGCAGAATTGAAGAAGGCCCAGACGAAAAAAGCCGAGAAGGATCTTCCCCCCGAGGCTCTCGCAGCAACCGAGCAATTCCTCAGCAAGGCCAACGATAGGCTCGCCAAGACCAAGGCCGAGGCGTCCCGTTTGGCCGCGGAGGAAGCCCAGCTTGCAAAGGAGCTCAAGTCGACCTTCTCCGCCGCCGAACTGAAAAAGCGCCAGCTGGAACTGGCCAAGTCGGAAGCTGAGCTGGCCAAGAATTCCTTCTCCTGGAAAAAGGAAAGGGCCAAGCTGGCTCATCGGACGAAGGTCCTGCAAAGGGCCAAGGCCAAGGCCTCCGAGCTCGCCGCCAGAATGAAGGATCCGGGCAAGGAACTTCTCGTGCTTGAAACTACCCTAGGAGGTGCCCTTACCCTGCCTGTTTCCATGGAGGCCAGGGACAAGAGTTTCGCCACCCCGACCAAAGTGAGGGTCATGGGCTCGACCGCCGCGGACAAGATCAAGGAGATCACCATCGACCCGAAGAAGAAGAAGGAAGGCGACCTGGCCATTAACTTGGCCGAGGCGAAATTTTCCGCGGGTGAATTTCATCTAGTCTGCCTGGCCAGGGGGAAGGGGAAGTACAAGCTCTACGATGAGCTCGAGAAGAACGCCACCGAGAAGAAGGCCAAGGAGGTGAGCGAGCTGCTGGCCGCCGTCAAGAAGGAGGCCGATGAAGCTAAGAAGAAGGCGGACGCAGGGAAAAAGGACTTGGCGGCCAAGGAGACCGAACTGAAGAAATCCGTCGCCGCCCTTGCAAACCTGGAGAAGGAGAAGCTGAAATTGGCGACCGACCTGAAGAAAGGGGAGGAAGTCTTGAGCAAGGCTCGGGAAGCCCTCAAAAAGGAGGAATCTGGTGAATCTGCCGACGAGGTCAAGGTGCAATCCCTGCGCAAGGCCGTGGGCGAGGCGGAAATGAAGGCCATGGCCCTTAGGGAGAAAGGCGGGCTTTTCTCCAAGGACAAGCTGGAACCTGCCAAGGCGGCCGTGGATAGACTCGCCAAGTCGGTCGAGGACTTTGGCAGGCAGTTTGCCCGGGCGGAAGCCGGACAAGCCGAACTGGCAGGGAGGGTTAAGAGCCTGGAGGAAAAAAAGAAAAAGACCGATGCTCGCCTCAAGGTGGTCAAGGACGACTTTGCCAAACCCAAGGACACCAACCTCGCCCATTTCGACCTGCCCTTCGTGCTTCGGGTGAAGAAGGCCCCTTTCGTTTTCGAGGAACTGCCGGTCCTGGAGCTGAAGCCCGGCGAGGCTTACCTCTTGCCCGTCCAGGTTGACCGGGACGACGATTTCGAGGATCCCATCACCCTCAAGCTGATTTTGCCCAAGGAACTCAAGGGCGTGACCCTGCAGAGCCAGAATATCGAGAAGAGCGAATGCCTGGGGGAAATCAAGCTGACGTCCAAGGCCGAGGCCACTGAGGGCAAGCACACCTGTACCTTGGAGGCAAGCTTCAGGTACAAGAACCAGAACCTGAAGCTCAGCCGCTCTTTCGATTTGACGGTTCTGCCTTCCCCGAAGAAACCAAGCTGAAGACGTGAGCGGACGAATTTTAACGAGCCTTTTGTTTTTATTGCCCCTCTTCTGCGTCCCCGCGCGAGCCGAGCTCAAGGTCGATGAAATCAAGCGGGACAAGCCGGTCGACTTTCAGGAGGAAATTCTTCCCTTCCTTCGGGCCAATTGTCTGGCCTGCCACAACCGTACCCGCTCCAAGGGGGAAGTGGTCATGGAAACCCCCGACGACATTCGCAAGGGGAACGAGGGTGGACCCTACGTGGAAGCCGGTAATGCCGAGGAGAGTTTCCTGTTTCAGCTCGCCGCCCATACCGACGAGCCGATCATGCCCCCGGCCAAGAACAAGGTTGGGGCCAAGAACCTGACACCCGGCGAACTTGGCCTTCTCAAGCTCTGGATCGACCAAGGAGCCAAGGGAACGATGCGGGCCCGCCAGCTCGTGACCTGGCAAGCCTACCAGCGTGAGAATCCCCCCATCTACGCCACCGCCGTCAACAGGGGAGGGCGCTTTGCGGCGGCAGGCCGGGGCAACCGCATCCATCTCTACGACCTGTCCCTCGGATCGAAGCAGCCGCTCAACCTGGCTGATCCTTCCCTAGCCAAGTTCGGCTTTTACGGCAAGGAGGACGCGGCTCACCTCGACGTGGTCAACTCGCTGGCCTTTTCCCCGGACGGAGAGACCCTCGCGTCGGGCGGGTACCGTGCGATCAAGCTTTGGAAGAAGTCCCCTGCGACCCATCGGAAGGGACCCAAGCTTCCCCTCTCCCCGGGCGAGCGGCTGGCCCTGAGCGCCGGCAACGACTGGGCGGCCAGTTTCGGGGAGGGCAACGGCACCGTGCTATGGAGCCTGCCGGACTGGAAGAAGGTCTGGGAAGTCGGACGGGATGCGGGCCTGGTTACGGCGGTGGCCATCGATCCCAAGGCCGGGCGAATCGCAATCGGGAACAAGGCCGGTAAGCTTTTCCTTCATGGCCTGGGAGACGGCAAGCTCATCGCCGAGGGGAACTCTACCCATGCAAGCCCCGTTACGGCCCTTGCCTTTTCCCATGGCGAGACGCCCTCTCTGGTCGCGGCTCGCGAGAATAAGCTGATCGAGGCCTGGCCCTCCTTTGCCGGGGACGGAGGGACGGTCGACTGGGCTCCCCTGCGCGAGTTCAAGGGACATGCCGCGGCCCCTAACCACCTAGCCTTTCACCCCGCCGATGAGAACGTCTTCTTTTCCGCTGGGGAAGACTCGAGCGTGCGGAGCTGGAAGTTCAGGGAGGGGAACTTGGTGAAATCGGTGACCGGGCTTGGCCCCGTCAAGTTGTTCGCCCTTTCCCCGGACGGCACCCGCTTTGCAGTCAGCGGGACGGCCCCCGGGGCAAGCCTTTGGGATTTCGACACGGGCAAGAAGATTACCGACCTGAAGGGCAACCCGGCGAACTCCCTGCGGTCCGGCCAGGCGGAACGGGAGCTGACTTTTGCAAAGGGGGAGCAAACCTACTTCAAGGGCGAGGTGAAGAAGCGCTCGGACGAGAGAAAGAAAGTCGAGGACCGGCAAAAGAAGGTGGAGAAGGACCTCAAGGATGCGGAGGCCAAGCCGATAGCCGAAAAGAAGATGGCCATGGAGAAAGCCCGATCCGAAAGCGAGGCGGCCGGCAAGGACCTGGAGATGAAGGAGGAGTCCCTGGTCCTCGTGGGGAAAGGCGTTCCCGAGGCCGAGGCTCTCGAGAAAAAGAGAGCCGAGGAACTCAAGAAGCGGATTGCCGCCCTGGTCGATCCGGAAAAGAAGGAAAAGGCGGCGCTCGCAGAGATCGCCAAACTGGAAAAAGCATTGAAGGCTCAGGAAGCCGCTAACGCCCAGGACAAGGTTGAGGAAGCCCTCAAGTCTCTTGAGACGGCCCGGGGCAAGTCCGATCTCGCGGTCAAGGAAGCCGAGCGCTTGAGAAAGGAAAAAAAGGTGGCGGAGGAACTTGCGGCCCAAGCCAAGCAGAAGCACGCTCAATCCAAGAAGGAACTGGACGAACTCAAGAAAGCCATTGCCACTGCCAAGGCCGACCTGAAGAAGAAGGACGATGCCTTGGTGAAGGCGGAAAAGGAATACCAGGATCTTGAGAATCCGAGGGTTCAGTTCGCCAGAGATCTAGAGCGTGCCAAGGAGGATCTGGTCAAGGCGGACCGGAAAATCAAGGATTACGAGGCGGCCGAGGCCAGGGCCGATGAGGAACTCAAGCAAATCGAGGAGTCGGCCAAGCAGGCCAAGGACGACCTGGCCGAGGATGCCAAGAGGTTGATGGTCTCCCTCTCCTTTTCCGGCGATGGGAAGACCCTCCTGACGCTGGACGATTCGGGGTTGGCAACCCTTTGGTCGGGCCGGAATGAGGGCAGGTGGATCGAGTCCCATCAGGTGCCCGGCAAACCGGCCCGCGTCTTGGGTTGGAATCAAAAGGAAGCGTGGATCCTGGATGAGGACGGTCATTTTTCAACCCTTGTCCCTAGTGGTGACTGGATCCTTGACCGGGTAATCGGGGGAGACCTGGCCCAGACGCCCATCGTCCACCGCGTGACGGCCTTGGCCTTCAGTGCGGATGGCAGGCTCTTGGCCAGCGGTGGAGGGGATCCGAGCCGGACGGGGGAGGTGCTCGTCTGGGACTTGGCTGAAAACGAGGCCATCCGACATTTTCCCGACCTTCACAGCGACGTGGTCAACTCGGTCGAGTTTTCCCGGGACGGCAAGCGCTTGGTCTCGGGAGGGGCGGACAAGTTCGCCCGCGTGACGGACCGGGATACGGGTGAGGAAATTCACTCCTTCGAAGGGCATACCAGTTTGGTTCTGGGGGCCAGCATGCAGGCCAACGGAAGGATCTTGGCCAGCGTGGGGGCCGATGGGGAAGTCAAGGTATGGAACTTGGTCAACGGCGACCGGGCGGGCAAACAGGGAGGCTACGCCAAGGAAATTACCTCCATCCGTTTCTTGGGGCTGACCGACCAGGCCTTCGTGACCACTGCCGAGAAGAGGGCGAGAATCCTGCGCATCCCCCTTGGCAACCCGGCCAACGTCCGAGACCTTTCAGGAGCGGTCGACGTCCTGCATGCGGGAGGCGTTTCCATTGGTGGGGGCGTCGTGGCGGCGGGTGGAGAATCGGGAGTTCTGCGCGTCTGGAAGGTGGCGGACGGCAAGCTTATCGCCAGTTTCGAGCCTCCCGTCACCGACGAGGTGGCGAAGGCCGCGGAGTAAGGTTTCCCTTCGTGACTTCTTCCTTCGCAAGCGGTGTGGCCAAAGCGGTCCTGCTCGGCTTGTTTTGCCTCCTGGGCTCTCATTCCCAGGCTTTGGGGAACGGAGGGGACGACATGCTCCGAAAGTACCTTGAACTACGGACTGCCGAAATCGAGAATTCCTTCCTCGGTGAGGTCGCGGACAAGGAGGACTGGATCAGGCTCAAGGAAGGATACAGGGAAGATTTGCGCTATATGCTCGGATTGGTTCCATCCCGTCCCCGCACCGAACTGCAGGCGACCGTCACCGGGAAACTGGAAGGTGAAGGCTTCGTCGTGGAGAAGCTCCACTACCAGTCGAGCCCGGGCCTTTACGTGACGGGCAATCTCTATGCGCCTAAGGAGCGCAGGAAGGGGGAGAAGCTTCCCGCCGTGCTCTACATGTGCGGTCATGGGCGGGTCAAGAAGGACGGAGTAAGCTACGGGAACAAGGTGCATTATCATCATCATGGGGCCTGGTTCGCCCGGCACGGTTACGTGTGCCTGCTCATCGACACGATCCAATTAGGGGAGATCGAGGGCATTCATCACGGTACCTACTCCAAGGATATGTGGTGGTGGGTCTCCCGTGGTTATACCCCAGCGGGGGTGGAGGCTTGGAACGGGATGCGGGCGATCGACTACCTGCTAACCCGCCCCGAGGTGGATCCCCGGCGAATCGGCGTGACCGGGCGCTCCGGAGGCGGCGCCTACAGTTGGTGGGTGGCGGCGCTCGACGAGCGGATCAAGGCGGCCGTGCCGGTCGCCGGCATCACGAGCATGCGCGATCACGTCGTGGACGGCTGCGTGGAGGGCCACTGCGACTGTATGTATCAAGTTAATTCAGCCCGCTGGGACTACGCCATGATTCCCAGCCTGGTGGCCCCCCGGGCGCTCCTCATATCCAACACCGACAAGGACCGCATCTTTCCCCTCGACGGGGTCCTGCAGGTACATGCCGGGACGAGGAAGCTCTACCGCATGCTGGGGGCGGGAGGCAGCCTTGGGCTCCATATCACCGAAGGGGGGCACAAGGATACCCAGGACCTGCGCGTCCATGCCTTCTCCTGGTTCAACCGCTTCCTGAAGGGACAAAACCCGCCTCTGCCTATCGACAAGCCGGCGGTCAAGTACTTTCAACCCGATCAGCTCAAGGTTCTTGACGAGATCCCGTCCGACGAGATCACTTCCCGGATACACGATTCCTTCGTTGCTCCCGCCCCCGCTCCCCCGGTTCCCGAGGATGGGAAATCCTGGGCCGAGTACCGGGGGAAGGTTCTTGCAGGCTTGGAGGAAAGGGTATTCGGAGCCTGGCCGCGAAAGAGCCCCCCGCCGGGCGCGAAGACGGATACGGATCTTTCTTACGGCGGCATCAGCCTTTCCGTCCACCGTTTCGTTTCTCAGGCGCCCTGGGAGCTTTCCCTCTATCTTGCCCATAGGGAAGGCCTCGATCGAAAAGAACTGGACCTGGTCGTTATGAATGCCCTCGACGAAGAGGGGTGGCAGGATTTTGCGGCCACCTACGGAAAGGTTTTCGCGGAAGCCTTTCCCAAGGGCCTCGAGCTCCCCGCTCACGACCCGGAAGCCCTCGAGGCCGAGCGGCGCATGTTCGGCAACCATAAGTGGGCCATGGCCTACGTGGCCCCGAGAGGGATCGGGCCGACCCGATGGTCAGGTGACGCAAAGAAGCTCAACCAGGTCAAGCGGCGCTTCTACCTCCTTGGCGAGACCCTCGACGGCATGCGGGTCCATGACTTGGTCCGCTCGGCCGGAGCTCTCCGCTCCATCCGTGGAATGAGCGGAGTTTCACTCTGGATGCAGGGTTCGGGCGAAATGGCGGCCAACCTGCTCTATTCATCCCTCTACGTTCCCGACGTCGCCCGCTTGGACCTGCACGATCTTCCCGCTTCCCATATGGACGGCCCAGCCTACCTGAACGTCCTGCGGATTCTCGACCTGCCCCAGACCGTTGCCTTGGCGACGGAGCGGACGCGGGTCGTCCTCTACCAACCGGGGGCGGAGTACGACGGTTTTCCCGGGAAGGTGGTCGAGGCGCTCGGGTTGGGCTCGAAGGCCTTCGGCGTGCGAAAGAGCCTGCCCGGAGATTAAGCGGCCTCAGGTCAGGCCTGCTATGGGCTTTCCGGAATGCAGCACCTGGGAAACCTCGGCCGGTATTCCCGCCGTGGAGCGAACTTCGCCGAGGTTGAGCAGGCGGTCCATGATGGTGGCATAGAGGTCGGGAACCAGGACCGGCATGTCCTCGGGTTGCTCCCCGTGCTTGTCGGAGGTACCGATGACGCGACCCATCTTGAGCCCCCCTCCGTAGAGCAGGAGGGGGGCGGATCCGGCCCAGTGGTCGCGCCCACCCTTCTTGTTGATGCGTGGACCGCGACCCATTTCCCCACAGCAAACGAGCAGAACCTTGTCCTGCAGGCCACGGGCTTCCAAGTCCCGGATAAGGACGCTGACGGCATGGTCGAAGGGCTTGCCGACGTAGTCCATGCCCTCGGTCATGGTCGCGTTGTTCTTGTCGGCGTGCATGTCCCAAACGAAATTCGTGGTTACGCTGATAAAGCCGGCTCCCCGCTCGGCTAGGCGGCGGGCCAGAAGAAGGAGTTTGCCCAAGGTGTTGACGTGGTCGCGGTAGCGCTCGTGGTTGTTCCAACGCTTGCTGATCCTGGAAAGGTCCATCAGTTTCGAGGTGTCGTAGCGCTCGATCAGCTTGGGGTCTTCCCGGCTGATCTCAAAGGCGTCGGCGACCCCTGCCAGGAGGGTATCGAAGGCTTGGCCGTGAAAGTGGTCGAGGCCACCGCCTTCCCCTAGTCGGTCGACCGTCTTCTTCCACTGGTCGACGGCCCCCAGGAGATGTCTGCGGTCAGATAGCCGGTCGGCCTCGAGACGAATTTTGAGGTCTTCCTTGAGGCCGCCGTCCCCACTCGGGGCGAAGGGCTCGAGGGCCGAGCCAAGGGGGCCGGTTGAGTTGAACTTGCCGAGGCTCATGATGGCCGGCATGGCTTCCGCCTCGACGGCCCGGGGATAGAGAATGACGTTCCTGGGCGTGCCCTTGCGGGGATGGCTTGACCCGGCCACCTTGGCGTAGTGGGAGCCGATATGGGCCCCGGATGAATGGCGCGAATCGACCAAGGGCTTGGAATCGTGGTTCCCGTTCTCGGTGGTGAAGGAGCGGACGATGGAAAACTTGTCGTTGAGCCGGGCCAGTTTTTCGAAGGTGGAACCGAAGGTGATGCCCGGAATGCGGGTGGGGATCTCGCCCGTCATGCTTCGTATTTCCGAAGGGGCGTCCATTTTCGGATCGAAGGTCTCGAACTGGCTGGGTCCCCCGTGCATGAAGAGGAAGATGACGGCCCGGTCCTTGACCAGCTTGGGGTTCTGCGAAAGGATGGAGCGGGCTTGGAGCCAACTGGGCAGGAAGGCGCTTCCCAACGCTCCCATTCGGAGGAAGCTTCTTCTCCCGACTCTATGGCTGCTCAAGCTAAGCATGAAACGAATTTATGCTCATTTTCTTCCTTTGTCATGCGGATTCTTTCTCTCGAGGAAAGTTTTTGAATTCGCCAAGTCCCGACCTTTAGGGTGATCGGGTACAAGGAAAACTTATCCCATGCCTTCCATCCTTACCGCTCCTCTGCTCCTTCATCTTTGCGGGACGCGGCTACGGGGAGACCATGCTTGGTTTGATGGGCAAGGGATTGGAGCTCAGCCCGTCTCGGGCATGAAGGTTGGAAGGATTACGCCCTTTACGGGCTGAGGTTCGCCAAGGCATTGGGCGAAGTGAATCTCGCAGTTTCTCGCTCCCCAGGAGTAGGCGGCCCGGACGGCGCGGGCGGCATCGACGGGGAGCAGAAAGACGGGACTGAGTCCCCGGAAGAAGTCGAGCTGGGCGGCGAGCAGGGAGATGGCGACTTCCTCGGAACGGGCCACTCCCGGGCCGATCATCCGGCTCCCCGGGTGATTGACCGATGAGAGGAAGCCTAGCAGGCCACCATCCTCATCCCGGCAAATAACGGTTTTCCAGATCCCGGCCGAATTCTCGATGAAATGAGAAAAATCCTTGGCCCGGTCCAGGCCTGCCAACTCGAGCTCGAGCTCGGTCATGTCGGGAACGTCGGCGGGAGCGGCCTCGCGGATTTCGTCCCCCGGCGGGTCGATTCCAAGGCCCTCCGCAGGTACTTCGAGGTAGAGGTCCTGAAAACTGAGGAAGGGCACGAAGCCTTTCCTCGTATAGAGGGAAAAGGAATCGAGGTTGTGGGCGCTCGACACGAGGCGCACGGGCAAACGACTTTGCTCGGCTTGCTTGATGATCCTTGCAAGCAGAGACCCGGCTACTCGTTGCCCGAAAAAGTCGGGATGGACGTTCATGATGCCGAGCGACAGGTGCGTGGAGCGGGGATGGTAAAAGCATGAACCGGCGATCCTTCCGCTCTCCGGGCAGACCGCGAGCAGGCAGCAACCGGGATCGAGAGCCTCGTAGACCTCGCAGAAAAGTCGGGCGTCCGAAGGTGGGCCGGAAAAGATGGCTCCTTTCCCATTGGCCTCATACCAAGAGTTTGTGGACTCGTGAATGAGTTCGGCCACGAGATCCCACTCGTCATCGCGCATGGGACGGAACTCGAAATTGGGCGGAGTGCCGGACATGTCGATCCTCAGGGTTTTGGCTTCATCTTCGCAAGGAAGGCTTGGCAGGAGAAGCCTACGAACATGGCCATGTCCTCATCGCCCGGAAGCACGATGACGGGGGAAAGATCCGGTGGGCGGATTTCGTAAGCCCGCTTGAGGCAAGCCTGCATGGCGGGAACCGCCTTCGCCGCCTTGCTGCCGAGCATTTCGATGGTGCGGGCGGCATGGGTAACCACGATCAGGTTCTTGTGCTCGAGCTCCTTGATCAGAACGGGAAGAGATGGTGCGGTCTTCCCTTTGAGGGCGAGGGCATTGGCGGCCTCGATACGGACCGAGGGAGAGCTGTCCTTGAGGGCCTCAAGTAGAGCGCCCTCCGCCTTTTCGTCGAGGTTTCCCTTCATCCCAGCGAAACCGATCGCTCCCCAGTAGCGGACGAGCTCGTTTTCGGACCGGAGGTTTGCGAAAAATGCCTTCTCCTTTCCGGAGCCAACTGCGGAGGCCGCCTTGCGGGCGGCTTTCAAGTCGATTTTGCCGGACTGTCCGACTTCCCACCCCGAGCTTTCCTGGAAGGCCATCCAGGCTTCGTACTCGGGGATGAATCCGAGGTCACGGGTCTTGGTTAGGTGCCGCAGGTGTTCTTTGCGCAGACGGGCGAGCACCTTCTTGTGGTCGGCCGACTTGACCAGGTTGTTGAGGTTGCGGGGATCCTTGCGGCAATCGTAGAGCTCCTCAAGGGGGCGGGTCGGCCCGGCGAAATGCCATTGGGCGTCCGTCATCTTGGCGCGGTCGGTGAGGCGGTAGAACTCATGCCGGATCTCACCAAGGTCCGGCCAGGCGGTGGCCTGGTTGTATCCGAGGTGTGGCATGTAGTTGCGGATATAGAGGTAGTCCCCGTCCCGGACCGAACGGGCCAGGTCGCGCACCTCGTCGACCCGGTCGCGATGCCCGTAGACGTAGCTTCGGGCCTTCGTTTCCCTAGGACCGAGAAAGGGTTTGCCCTGCATGTACTTGGGGATATCGGTACCCGTCAGGCTGAGTACGGTGGGTCCGAAGTCCACGAAGGCGACGAGTCGGTCGATGGTCTCTCCCGCTCCGGCGGGGGCGAACCTTTTCCACTTCTCGGGAATACGGATAAGGAGGGGGACGTGCATCCCGCTGTCCAGGAGGGCCCGCTTGTGCCTCGGCATGCCGGAACCGTGATCGGAATAGAAGAAGACGATCGTATCATCGGCCAGTCCGTCCTCCTCAAGTTGACTGAGGATGCTCCCAACCTCCTTGTCCATGGCCGTCACGCAGTCGTGAAAGCGGGCCACGGTTTTGCGCACCACGGGCGTGTCCGGGTAGTAGGGCGGGAGCGTTACCTTTTTCGGGTCATGGATTTCGTCGGCCGAGAGTTTGGAGCGAACCTCCTTCTCGAACCGCTCGTAGGGCCAGACCATGGACCGACTTTGGTGGGAAGTCATGAGGTTGAAAACGGAAAAGAAAGGCTTTTTCTTGTCCGGGCGCTTGCGCCAGTGAGCCTCGTTCGAGCTCTCGTCCCAGGAACTCCCGATGATTTCCCGATAGTTCCCCGAGTTGTAGTCGGTTTTGACGTTGTTGGTCGCGTAATAGCCTTTCTCGCGCAGAAGGGCGGGGAAGCCCTTCATGTAGGCCGGGACTGGGAAACCGGAACGCATTTGCTGGGTACCGAGGCTGGGAGGGTAGGAACCATGGATGAGGCATGACCGGGAGGGCGAACAAACGGGGGCGGAAGCGAAGGCGTGGGTGTAGCGTATGCTCTGCCTGGCAAGGGCATCGATATTTGGGGTGACGGCATCGGGGTGACCGTAACACCCGAGAACCGGACTCATGTCCTCAGCCGTTATCCAGAGTACGTTGGGTTTCCCTGTGAGAGAACCGCATAGGCAGAGCAAGAGGCTAAAGGCTAATTTGGACGGATGGTTCATGGTAGGGCATTGCATAAGTGTTTTCTGGTATGGGAAATCGTGTCTGCTTAAGGAGATAATGGAGTCTCAAATAATCAGGAGACTTGGCAAGCAAACAAGATATCCGAGAAAGCAGATAGGTCTTTTGCACGTAGGAAGACGACTAGAAGATAAAAGAATATCCAATTAATATCTAATTAAGAGTTTTAGGGGAGATTCTTTGAGCTTTTCTTGTCCCAAGTTTTACAATTCGAGGTATTAGATGATTTTGGAAAGTTAACCTAAATAACAAATAATTTATGATTTGGCATGTTTTAAGCATATTGTGCCTGTAGATTGATAGTTTTGAAATTACTCTAGCAACAGATTAACAATGCCTTGCGATACAATAACGCCCTCTATAAGGGTATTTAATAACGATCATTAAAAATATTAAAAAGCTAAAATAGGCTAAATAATTAGATTTAAATGAAACTAATAAAAGAATATAAGTCAATTAATGAAGCGCCGAGAGCTCTTTTCTTCCCATGACTATGAATGGCAACAATGATATGATGTTTTCCGCGATCAAAAAGAGGTTGTCGGACTTGTCTCCTACTTTGTGTCTTCTTCCGCGGATCGAATCCATCATCAATAAGGAGGATCCTACCCTTGAAGATATTCTGGGTACCTGTTCTCACGACCCGAAACTTTTGGGGAAACTGACAAGGAGGTCCGGTTTTGCAGGTTCGGAGGAGCAGTTTGCAAGAGATATACTTTTTAAGAAGGGACTTAGCTTCCTCAAAAGCTTGGCTATTCGGACCATGAATCAAGAGATTTTTCAGGTTCCGATGCCGAATTCTCATCTCAACCCAACGATTATAAAAAAGAGAAGCGTTATCCTTGCGCGTTTCCTCAAGAGTTATTCCGATGACCTGGCAGTAGAACATGATACTGCATACCTTTGCGGGCTTTTCTACAATTATGGTTACGTCTGCAGCGAACTTGCTTACGATTCTTTGGGAGAAGTAGTTACGCCCCATGCCGCTGATCCTAATCTCTATGCCGAACTTGCTTCAAAAACCCTTTCGGATTTTGGATTCGATGAGATCGTTACGGAAATGGTTTTCGATTCGAGCAAGGAACTTTTCGATACCCGTCTGCCCTTTGCTCATGCCCTCCTAAGAATAGCAAACGAAACCCTCGCCAACACAGAGATGACGAACGGTTCCATAGGTAGAGGGCCCAAACCACCAAGAGATTTGGTAGATGCCACCGGATTAAGGCTTCGCAAGATTTTCGCTACCTTGAAGGAGATCACCCGCAACTACGCCGGCTAGATCGATCGTCTCCTCTAGGTTTGCTCGGGTTCGTCAGCGGTTTCTCCGAGTAGCGAGGGCGGCAATTCCTTCTTCGCCTTGATTCCCATTCCTCGCAGTTTTTCGGCTTGTCCGACCAAGTTCCCGGGCCCGCTGGACAATTGTCCCATGGCCCGGGCTTGGGCTTCGGTCGCCTTTCCAAGGGCTTTCCCGATTTCCTCCATGTTCTCCACAAAACCGGCGAACTTGTCGAACAAAAGACCGGCCCTCTTGGCGATGTCGCCGGCATGCTTATTCTGTTTTTCCAGCTTCCATAGGTTGGCCACCGTCTTGATGGTGGCCATGAGGGTGGAGGAGGTTACGAGGATGATCTTGCGGTCGAAGGCGAACTGGTAAAGTTCGGGATCCTCCGCCAAGGCGGCCCCGAAGGCGGGCTCGATGGGGATGAACATGAGCACGAAGTCGGGGGAAGAAATTTGCTCGATTGATTCGTAGTCCTTGGAGGAGAGTTCATCGACGTGCTTCTTGACTGATAGGAGGTGTTCCTTGATGGCCTGCCTGCTGTCTTCCTCCTCCGTAGCCGAGACGGAACGTTCGTAGGCGGTCAGTGAAACCTTGGCGTCGACGATGATATGGCGGTTGCCCGGCAAATGGATGACGGCGTCGGGGCGTTGGCCCTCGTAACTCGACTGGAGGGAAAATTCCCGGTCCTTGACCAATCCGGATGCCTCGAGAGTTCGCTCAAGCACGAATTCTCCCCAATCGCCCTGCTTCTTGGAGTCTCCCTTGAGAGCGGAGGTCAGGTTGCGGGCATCCTCGCTAAGCTGAGCCTGCGATTTTTGCATGCCGACCAGAAATTCCCGAAGGGCCGCATGCTGGTTGGATTCCTTTTCATGGAGATCCTCCACCTTCTTGCGGAAATTACGGATATCCTTGTCGAGGGGGGCAAGCACGTTCTTGAGGTTTACCTTGTTGGCCTCGGTGAACTTGGCGCTCTTCTGGTCAAGGATCTTGTTAGCCAGGTTCTCGAACCTTTCCTGCATTTGCCCGGCGGCTTCCTTTTGTTCCTCAACCTGTCCTTCAAGCCTGGCCCTCAGTTCCTCGTTGAGGGTGGCGGTCTTGGTCCGCTCGATATCCGATGACTTCAGTTCCTCCCGCAGGTCGCCTTCCAGTGCGCGGGCCTTCTCGACCTCCTCGCTCAAGAGGCGGTTCTCGGTCCGGAGGGATTCCAAGGTGGAGGCGCCGGCACGCTGGCGCAGGACGAAGACAAGCAGGATTCCGAGTCCAATCCCGAGTCCCGCCAGTCCGTAAGCCAGTTGTTCCACGAAAGGTGAAGTTGATCGTGGTTAGGCGGCTTGTCAAGCTCGTGGCTAAGGAAAGCCAGAAAGGACGCTTGCGTACCCCGGTCAAGCGTCGGCTTGACCTCCGTCCTTACTTTCTTAGCAAGGAGTGCAGCCATGGGGAAATGGATTATTTTAGCCGGTTGCATTCTTCTCCTAGTGGGCGTTCTCGTCCACTTTGCCCCTGGTCTATTCTCCTGGATCGGGAAGCTTCCCGGGGATTTTCGCTACCAGAAGGGCAACTTCAAGTTTTTCTTCCCCCTCACTACAATGATCCTGTTAAGCTTGGCGTTGACTCTCCTGATCCGGTTCCTTGGGAAGTAGTTTTCCGTTGCTAAAGGCGAATCTGAGGGCAAGAATCGGGACATGGTGAAGTGGAGAGTCGGATTGGCGGCCTATTGCGTGGTCGTGTTGTACTTGTCGAGCATGAGTCCGGGTGACTTGCCGGACGGTCCGAAGGCGGTCTCGGACAAGCTGTTGCATTTCGTTGAGTATGCCTTTATGGGTTGCCTGGCTTGGGCTGGATTCGGGAAAGGAACGGGTGGATTCCCATGGGGCTTGTTCGCCTTCTGCGCCTGTTTTGGGATTGCGGACGAATGTTGGCAGGATTGGCTCGGTCATGCTCGTACGCCCGACGTTTGGGACGCTGCGGCCGATGCCGCGGGTTCTTTCTGCTCCCTCCTTCTTTGCATGGTCTTCTGGAAGCGCTAGGGAGGTTAGTCTGTTCTTTGGAGTCTTTCCTCTTGCCATGGGGACCAGGGTATGAAGAACGGAGGGATGAAAAAGACAGCAATCCCCTCTTCCCCGACTAATGATTCAATCTCGCGCCGCGCTCTCTTCAAGGGCGCAACCGCCGGCCTTCTGACCGGGGGGCTTGGAGGTTGCTCGGGCAAGGTGTCCGTCTCGGGAATTCTGGGCGAACCCGCTTCGGGAGCCAAGCGCGGAGTCCGCAAGGGGCGGATCAATCAGTCCGTCGTTTCCTGGTGCTTTGCCGATCACTGGAGCGTCCATGAAACCTGTGAGCAAGCAGTCAAGCTGGGTTGTAAGAGCGTGGAATTGATCGCTGCCGAGCACTGGCCGGAACTGAAGAAGCACGGGCTGACCTGCGCCATTGCAACCCTCCCGGTGGATGGCCCTCCCTTCATTAAGGGATACAACAACCCGGAGTACCACGATATGCTTCTCGAAGTCACCAAGAAGACGATCGACGACTCGGCAGACTTCGGTTGCCCGAACGTCATTGCGTTTACCGGCTATGCGGAAAAGTTTTCTCCCGAGGAAGGGGCCAAGAACTGCGTCGAGGGCTTCAAGAAAGTCGCTGGCTATGCGGAAAAGAAGGGCGTCACCGTCTGCCTGGAAATGCTCAATACCCGCGATGACAGCGATCCCAATAAGGGGCATCCGGGGTACCAGGGCGACCATATCGACTACTGCATGGACATCCTCAATGCCGTTGGCTCCCCAGGGGTGAAGTTGCTTTTCGACGTCTATCACGTCCAGATCATGGACGGTGACGTGATCCGGCGCATCCGCCAGTGCGGGGATATGATCGGGCACGTCCACACCGCCGGAAATCCTGGCCGAGGGGAGCTTGACGATACTCAGGAAATCAACTACCCGCCGATCATGGAGGCCTTGCTGGAAATCAATTACAAGGGCTTTGTGGGCCAGGAATTCATCCCAACCCGGGATCCCGAACTGGGACTTGCAGAGGCAGTCGAGCTTTGCGACGTATAGCCCGCCCGATCTTTCTCGGTTGCCCTTTCGATCCCTAGTCGCTAGGGGTTGGATTGGCGGAAGCGGTAATGGAGAAGAGAAGTTTCATAGATCTTTTTTGCGGGGTCGGCGGGTTTCGCCAAGCCCTTCAGTCCCACGGTCATGGTTGCGTCTTCTCATCCGACGTCGATCCCGACGCCCGCTTCACCTATGCCGAGAATTTCGGGGAGGAGCCGGCAGGGGACCTGACGCGGATTCCGGGGAAGCAAATCCCCCCCCACGACGTTCTTTGCGGGGGCTTCCCCTGTCAGCCCTTCAGCATCTCGGGAAACCAAGGTGGATTCGAGGATGCCAGAGGGACCCTCCTTTACGAGATCCTGCGCATTGCCCGGCATCACAAACCTGCCGTCCTCCTTCTGGAAAACGTCAAGAATTACCTTGGGCACGCCAAGGGGCGAACCTTGTCGATTACCATCGAGCTACTTGCATCGCTTGGCTATGAGGTTCACTATTCCGTACTGAATGCCTCCCGCTACGGGGTGGCTCAGAAGCGTGAGCGTATCTATTTTGTCTGCTTCCGCAAGGACTTGGGCATATCCGATTATCGATTCCCCGAGCCCACGGACCAGGACGTCGCGGTTGAGGACGTGCTTCTTTCGCCGGCCGACCCGAGGCTCAAGGAGCTCGTAATCGAGCGGGAGGACCTTTTTCTCTCCTCCGAGTTCCCGCAGGAACGCGAAAACCGTCCCTTGCGCATCGGCACCGTAGGCAAAGGAGGCCAAGGGGAACGAGTCTACAGTCCCAAGGGGCATGCAATTACACTTTCCGCCTTTGGGGGAGGGATCGGCGCGAAGACCGGCATGTATCTGGTCGACGGGCGCGTCAGGCGGCTTCACCCCGAGGAGTGCCGCCGCTTGATGGGCTTTCCCGAGGGCTTCCGCCTTCATCCGCGTCGCAACGTCTGCTACAAGCAATTCGGCAATTCGGTGGCCGTCCCGGTGGTTCGAGAAATCGTCGCCACTATCGACCGGTTCCTCGATGGGCAATCCCGGCGGGCCGCATGACCCGCTGGTTTTTTCGATGCATCTTCAGCGCTCGGCCAAGAACACCTTCTTTTGCCTCCTTGGGTGCGCCATCGGAGACTTGGGCGCGATCTACCTGTTCCAGGAATATCACTCGCCTGAAGGAATCCCCCGTGATCTCTGGAGCCTCGTCTGGATCACGGCCATGGTCTCGGGAATCGTGACCAGCGTGATTCTAGAAACCTTCATCCTTTGGAAGCAGATGGGGCCTAGGGAAGCGTTTCGCACGGCGATAGGCATGAGTATGATCTCGATGATCCTCATGGAGGCTGCCATGAACCTCGCGGACTATGGAATGATGGGCGAACCAAAGATCACTTTCTCCATTCTACCCGTGACCTTGGGCTCCGGTTTTCTCGCGGCCTGGCCCTACAACTACTGGAGGCTGAAGAAGCACGGCAAGTGCTGCCACTGAATCCCGCCAAGAGGGCCCTTGTTCTTTCCTTGCCCTCCCTCGGCGGAAGTGGATAAGCTTGCCGGACTATGAAACTTCTGCACCGCGAGGATGTCATCGAGGCTGGTTACGATCTTCCGAACACGGGTCTTTGCGCTAATATAGGGCAAGCCGAGCTCGAGGAATTGAAGTTCGGTGGGGAGTGGGTTCTGGCCCAGGACGAGACGGTGGTGGCCGATGGGCACGAGCAAAGATATCTCTACATACTGGTTGCCGGCGACGTGGCCATCTCAAAAAAGAACGACCAAGGCAACAGCCAGCAGATCGCAACCCTTGGCCCCGGCGCGGCTTTCGGGGAAATGGCTTTCCTGGGAGGGGGCGTTGCGTCCGCGGACGTGCAGGCCCTCGGTGAATGTATTCTCTGGCGATTCGACCATGAGCGCATGCTCGAGTTCATCGGTGAGCATGGCGTGGCGGGCGGGCAGCTGTGCCTGAACGTTGCAAGCATCCTCTCGGGCCGTCTGGTTGAGGGGAACAAGAAGGTATTGGATATGGGGAAGGAACTGCAGGGTTCCCTTGCTCAGCTTCAGCAAGCCGCATCCGCTGGAAGCCAAAAGGATCAGGCTCTTCGCCAAATGCAGGGCAAGGTCAACAACATGCAGAACGCGTTCAAGGGTAGCGAGGTCAAGAAGTCGGGAAGCAATTGGCTTGCCGTTGCCGCCTGTACCGTTGCCCTTCTGAGCACCCTTGGGTTGGTAGGCCTGCTGCTTTCCAGTGATGATTCCGTTGAACTGGAAAACGCGAGCCTGAAGAGCACCCTCAAGAAGATGGAGGCGGACGAGGAATTCTTTACCAGCAAGAAGGATCAGATGGAGTCGGAAATCTCTCAACTGGAGAAAGACGGAAAGTCCCTTGCCTTGCGCAACGAGGAACTGGCCGAGCAGATGGCTTCGAGTGAATCCCGCTCCATGACGCAGATTCAAGACCTACGGGAAAAATTGGGAAAAACGGAACGGGAATTATCCCAAGCGAAAGACGACCTCGTTCGCGCTCAGCCGGCTTCCTCCGCCCAGCACTCGCCTACGCCCTCCGCGCCCGTTATCCCTGCCAAATCCAAGGTGGAGGAAATCCTGGCTTGGGCGAGCAAGAATACGACCCTCGTCTTTCCGTGTGAGATCCAAGTTTCCCAAAAGGCCATTACACTTCAGGACAAAGATAAGGTAGCCTCGATACCTGTGGCCGTGGGAGGCCGGTTGCGCGCCCTGAGCTATTATCCGTCCTCCAAGCAATTCATCGTCGTGGCCCAACCGAACAGCAATAAGTTCCTGGCTACCCTCCCCATCACCAACTCGACTTTCGTGGAAGCGGTGAAGCCTAAATATGAAAAGTATGCCAAGGGTGATGGAGCCGGAGCCGGCACCCAGTTGGCGAACCCCTTAGCCCCCAGGCCCAAGCCACCAACTCGTCTTTCCTCGCAGTTGCCTACGAGCGGTTCAAGCGTCCCCTCGAAGACCGGATTCTCTTCAACCGAAGGAGAACCGAAGGTAGCCAAGGGGCGAGCGAAGAACCCCCAGAAACCGGAAAACGTACTTGATCAAATGCCGGCCAAGCCCGCTGGCGGCAATGTCAAGAAGGTGGATACGAGCGACCATGGCGCCAATTGCGTGTGCAAGGATTGCCGGGTAAGCAAAGTGGGGAAGGGGGGGAGCCTCTTCCAGTTCGATCCTTAATCCCGGTCTCCGGGAATGGAAGGCATCTCCTTGCCGATGTGGGGTTCCTTTCTCCTGCGGGCAAGTTCGACCTGACGGTTCCGTTCGCGCAAGCTTTCCCTTTTTTCATCCGTTAGGCCTGAGTTGCAGCGGGGACAAGAGACGCCTTGCTCGTAATCCGGTGAGGCCAAGTCCTCTTCTTTGAGCGGCCAACGGCATCCGAAGCAGAGCAAAGCCTGCCCGTCCTCAAGGCCGTGCCCGACGGAGACCTGATGGTGAAAGACAAAGCATTCCCCTTCCCATTGGCTTTCCTCCGGATCGGTTTTTTCCAGGTAGTTGAGAATGCCGCCCTTGAGATGATAGACCTCATCGAATCCCTTAGCCAGAAGATGAGAGGATGCCTTCTCGCACCTGATTCCTCCGGTGCAAAACATGGCGACTTTGCGCTTGGTCGACTTTGCGAGGGAGTCCTTCACGAATTGCGGCCACTGGCAAAAGGTTTCGGTCCGGGGGTTGAGGGCGCCCTTGAAAGTGCCCAACTCGACCTCATAGTCGTTGCGCGTATCCACCAGAAGGATGTCGGGATCGGCGAGAAGTTCGTTCCAGTCTTCCGGTTCGACGTATTCTCCCACCCGTTCCGTGGGATCGATCCCGGGTACGCCAAGGGTGACGATTTCATCCCTTACCGTGATCCGTAAGCGGTAGAAGGTCTCACGGGAGGTGAGAGACGTCCGGGCCGGCATGTCCGCGAAGCGGTCGTCGCAACGAAGACGCTTCATAAAGGCGGAAATTCCATCCTCGGTACCGGACAGGGTCGCGTTGATGCCTTCCTGCCCGAGGATGATGGTGCCGAGAATTCCTTCGCTTTGGCCCAGTTGATCGAGACGAACCTTCCACTGTTCGCAATCGGGAAGATGCGTGAAACGGTAAAAGGTGATGATAGTTCGTTCCATTCGGTCCGAGGACTTTAGCGGCAATGTACTTGCCCAGCCAGTTGAAAATCGGTCGGGACGGTTCGGTGGTTCCTTAGTCCGTAACCTCGATGATTGCCTTCAGGACGCCGGAGTCGGGCTTGATCAGGGTGTCGAATTGCTTGGCTACCTGGTCGAAACCCAGTCGATGCGTGATCCACGGTGCGGTGTCTATGGTTCCGTTCTCGATAAGACTGATGATGCGGGGGAAATCCTTGGGCAGGGCGTTCCGAGAGGCGAGCAGGTTCATTTCCTTGCGGTGCAGGGCGGGGTGGACGAAGGAAAGTTCCTCGGTAGTGATACCCACGTAGACGAGGCTTCCGGTATGGCCGACGTAGTCGAGAGCCCCGGACATTGAGCGCGGGCTTCCGGTGGCATCCGTTACCACGTCGAAGAGATTTCCGCCGGTGATCTCACGGCATTTTTCCAGCTCCGATCCGTCCCCCTTGAATTGGACCAAGTTCTCGATGCCATAGGTTTGCCGGCAAAACTCGAGCCTCTCGACGGACATGTCCATGACCGTCAGGGTGGCACCGGTGAGCCGGTTGAATTCAAGGGTCGACAGACCGATGGGCCCGGCCCCGATGACCAGAGCGTGATCCTCTTGGCCGGGGTTACCGCGATCGGATGCATGACAGCCGATGGCCAAGGTTTCCACTAGGGCGAGCTGCTCGTAGGAAAGATCCCGCGAGGGATGGAGCTTGTCTGCCCGGATAAGGGAACGTTCACAAAGGCCACCGTCCATCATGACTCCAAAGACCTTGAGTTTTTCGCAGCAGTTTCCTTGCCCCTTGGAGCAGGCCCGACAGGTTCCGCAGTTTAGGTAGGGCTCGACTGAGCAGCGGTCGCCGGGGGATACGTTTGACACGCCTTCCCCGACCTCGAGGACTTCCACCCCCAATTCGTGACCGGGTATACGTGGATAATCGAAAAAAGGAAACTTCCCCAGGTAACAGCTGACGTCGGTGCCGCAAATTCCCATCCGGGAAGTGCGAATGAGGGCTTCCCCCTGACCGGGGCTCGAGGGTTCGGTAACGTCGCAGGCCACGAACGATCGCGGTTCGACCAGTTGCAGAGCTTTCATGGCTTGGCGGGAATCGGCTAGGAAACCTCAAGCGACTCCAGCAAAAAATGGGCCATCAGGGATGCCCCGTGAGAGCTGGGATGAACTCCATCGCCGGCCCAGTGGGAGGGAGGCGCGAACTTGATCGCTTCATCGAACATGTACTGAAAGGGGACGAAGACGGCCCCGTGGGAATCGGCCAATTTTTTAGAGGCGGCCCGGTACTTGTCGAACTCGGGAAACCAGTTGTCGTTGACGGCCCCGCACTTTAGGACGAAAGGCTCGCAAATCACCAACTGTACCTTGGGGAGGGCTTTCCTGGTCCGCTTGAGCAGGGCGTCGAGATCACCCTCATAGGTCTTGACCGTTCCGTCGTACCTGCCGTTGAGGCCATGCCAGATGTCGTTGACCCCGACAAGAATGCTCAGCACGTCGGGCTTGAGATCGAGGCAGTCCTTGTCCCAGCGGTCGGCCAGTTGGTGAACCTTGTTGCCGGAAATTCCTCGGTTGTGGGCGGTAAGCTTGTGACCGGGGTTCGAAACAAGAAGCTGCGAGGCTGCCATCCAGGCGTATCCCTTGCCAAAGGATTTCTGCTCGTTAGGCTTGGGATCCTTCTTGTTGCGGCCGGCGTCCGTAATGGAGTCGCCCTGGAAAAGAATAACGCTTCCTTTCTTGAGGGTAGCTTTGGGCTTCCCGGCGTGATGAGCTGCCTTGGAGTCGGAAGCGAGCGACGACGCGATGCCCGCAATGGCGGTGCTGCCGAGGACTTGCCTGCGTGAAAGACGAATTGATTCGGACATGAGGATGTTGGAAGACGTTTTGCCTCTTGAATCAACCTTGAAATGTCGCAGGGTACGATCTTTTGGTCCTTGATCAATTGGCGAGGTGATTTAGGATCAGGGTATGACTCCCGAGGATTCGTTTCGGCAACTGGGCCTGGCAATGCCCCCGCCTCCCAAGGCGGCCGGCCTGTACAAGCCTTTGCTTGAGAAGGATGGCCTCGCATACTTCTCGGGACATCTTCCGGTCCTGCCCGATGGATCGATGATCTTGGGTAGGCTGGGTGAGTCCCTCGGCGTGGAAGAGGGAGCTACTGCGGCCCGTCAGGTCGGGCTGAACGTCCTTGCCACGGTCAGGGACGTCCTCGGCTCCCTAAACCGGGTGGAACGGGTGGTCAAGTTGCTGGGAATGGTCAACGCCACGCCGGAATTCGTCCAGCATCCTCAGGTAATCAACGGGTGCAGCGAATTGTTCCGCGACGTCTGGGGCAACGATCTCGGAGTGGGAGTGAGGAGCGCTTACGGCGTTTCCGGCCTGCCCGCGGGGGCCTCCGTCGAGATTGAGGGTGTACTCGCACTTTCTCAATGAGCTGGGGGAAACGGGCCCTCTGGGTACTGTCGGCGATCTTCCTGATCATCGTTCTTTGCCTGGTTTTCCGCAAGCCGTTGCTTACCGGTTACGCAACCATTTTTGAGGTTCACAATGCAACCAAGGGAGCGGATGCCCTTGTTTGTCTTTGCGGAGGGCGGACGACCAGGATCCCCGAAACACTTAGGCTCTGGAACCAAGGCTATGCCCCATTGGTATGGGTTACCGAGCAGAAGAACATGAACCGGGAATTTTCTAACCTTAATCAGAGCAACCTAGGTTTCGCTCGGGGGGTCACCAGCAGGATGGAGTTGAACGCGACATGGGACGTCATTCCGAGCCTCGGTGACGGAGCTACTTCGACCTTCGACGAGGCCGAGGACGTTCTGGCCTACGGTCGGGAACAGGGCTGGAAGCGCATCATCATCGTGACTGACGAGTACCATACCGGGCGGGCCCTCTATGCTTTCGGGAAGGTCTTCGAGGGGAGTGGAATCGAGGTGGAGGCAGCGGGCGCTCCCAATGAGATTTTTTCCCGTGAGGATTGGTGGTTGTCGGATAGTGGAATTTCCGCCTATTTCCTCGAGACGATCAAATACCCGGTCTATTTTTTCTGGGACTCCGAGCCGGAACTGGTGAGGAACGACTAGGCCAGGATTTCCTTGATCGGCTTGGGCTTTCCGCCGAGGAAAGAGGGGCGCCCGGGTAGGCGTCTGATTTTCGTTCCGGTCATTCCGAGAGCTTCGGCGATGGTGGCGTGCAGGTCCTTGGGTTCGAATTCGGGGAAGGGATCCCTTCCCGAATCGTCGGTCTCGCCAACTGCTATTCCTCCCTTGATTCCTCCGCCCGCAAGCATGGCGGAAAATCCGTTTGGGTGATGATCGCGTCCGCCGTTTCCCTTTACCTTAGGGGTCCGCCCGAATTCGCTGGTTACCACGATCATGGTAGAATCGAGCATCCCGCGGTCCCGAAGGTCGGTCATCAGGGATGAAACGGTTCCATCCAGTTCGTTGGCAAGGTTGGCGAGGTTTCGAGAGCCGCCGTGCATGGAGTCCCAACTGCGGCTGGAAGTGACCTCAACGTAGCGGACGCCACGCTCGACGAGCCGGCGGGCTAGAAGCGCTCCCTGCCCGAAGGGATGATTACCATAGCGGGCCCGCAGGTTTCCGGGCTCGCGCATAATGTCGAAGGGCTCGGACATGTCCCCGGACATGAACTTGACCGTCTGGTCGTAGAAGTCGGAATAGGCCTTCACTTCATCGTGAGGAAAATAATGGGCGAAGGAGGAGGAGAATCCCTTGGCCAGACGTACTCTCTTCTCGAGCTTGGCTTTGTCGATCTTGGGAAGAAGATCCTTGATTCCGCGGGCGGCGTTGCCGATTGGAAGGGGACTATAATCGGGAGGAAGGAAGCCGGGTCCCGGGTTTCCGCCTGCAATGATCACGCTGGAGGGAAGAATCGGATCGGACTTGCCTAGGAACATCTGGGCCCACGAACCGAGCTGGGGATGGGTCATGCCCGTCCTCTGACGGTAACCGGTGTGCATGACGTAACGGGCCTGGGAATGAGCCCCGGTCTTGGTCGTCATGGAACGAATGACGGAGAGGTCCTTGCCCTGGGCGGCCAGCTTGGGTAACTTGTCGGAAAGCTGCAAATCGGGGCTCTGGGTTGGGATGGGCCTGCTGGGCCCCCCGAATTCTTGGGAATCCTTTGGGTCGAAGGTGTCGATCTGGCTCATTCCTCCCCTCATGTAGAGGAAAATGACTCGATCACAGGGCGCCTTGGCCGACGGAGCCTTGGGCTTCTCCGCCCCGAGAAGGAAACGTGGAGCGAGGCTTACTCCGAGCGTGGCCTTGGCGACCTGGAGCAGGAAGGCCCTGCGGGTGGATTCGTCTATGGATTGCAGGAACTCTTTCATGGCGTGAACTTTACTTGATGAAGAAAAACTCGGGTGTGTTGAGAAGGGCCCATATCAAATCCGAAAGATCCTCCTCCGATGATCCTGTCTGGGCGAGCAGTAGTTCCTGCTCCTCCTTGTTGGGGAGCCGGTTGAGGATACTGAGGAAAACGACTTCGGCTTGCTTGCGGGGATCCGAAACCGAACGGACTTTGCGGAAGAGAAGAGAATCGCGGCTGGTCAGGACCTCGGTTGGAAAACCGTTCATTAATTCCATCAACTGGGGAACGGATCCTACGCGGTTGGAGGCCCCGACCACGAAAAGCCTTTCCGATTGCCCGAACTTTCTGAGCAAATGACCGGAGGGGGCCGGCTGGGGAAGCTCGGAAGCGCGGGCCAGGATAAGGTTGTTCTTCTTTTTACCCGTGCCGGATGAGATGCTTACTCTTTGGTTTCCGTAGGACGAGCTCTCATCATTCCCGTCGATCAGGATTTCCTCCCCGTTGCGCGAGTCGACGAGGCGGTACTTGCCTTGCTCCACGTTCTCGATGAATTCAAGCGCGGACCAGCCGTCCCTCACTTCCAGCAGACTTGGCGGAGCCGGCTGACGATAACGGAGCGGGTCCGCGACCATCAGCGTTACCAAGGAGTCCCAGATTTGCTCGGCCGACATGCGACGTAGGAGGGGGCCGGGGAAGTGGTAGGGCTTCCGCTCCTCCAGCTGAACCCGTGAGCCCATGCGGTTGTAGGCCTTGGAGTGGAGCACGACCCAGGAAAAGGCCCTCAAGTCGAACTCAAGGGCGACCATGACTTCGGAGAGGGTCTTCAGGAGTATGGGGTCGGAGGCCTTTTCAAGCTCTACGTTGTGCAGAGGTTCGGCTACGCCGCGGCCGAGGTATCGGGCCCACATGCGGTTGGCGATGGCGAGGGAAAACCAACCGTTTTGAGGGTTAGCCAGCCAGAAGGCGAGCTGCTCGCGCAGGGGGACGTTGCGGGGACCCCCGAGCGGTCGGCCCACGATGAAGGCAGGCTTCACGAGGTCGCCCGGCTCGGCATCGTCGTACTGGTAGTCGTCGGGAAGGGGCAGGTTGGATCCATCGTCGTCGAAGACGGCAAGTGTTTTTCCCTCGGCCAATTTCTTGAAGTCCCTGTGGAATTCGCTGACCTTTCCGGCGGTATTGCCCGTTCTGCCGTACTTGGACCTTACGGCTGAACTGAAGCGCGGGTGGTGGAAGATTTTGCGTTTCTCGGCAAAGATCATTTTCCTATCCTTGTCCTTGGCCAAGTCCTGTCCCTGGCCGATTTCGAGTTCCCCCAGGTAGGAGGCGAAGGAGTAGTATTGTTTTTGCGTCCAGTCGTCGGAAGGGTGGTCGTGACACTGAGCGCAGGCAATGTCCTTGGCGAGGAAGACCTTGGTCATGAAGGCGACGTGATCGAGCTTCATGTCCTTGTCACGAAGGTGATAGCCGGTGGCGGGGTTTTCCCGGATCGAACCGGAGGAGGAGATCATCTCGAAGACAAGACGGTTGTAGGGCTTGTCCTGATGGATCGAGTCCTTGAGCCATCCGGAGAAGCGCTCGGAGGCGGATTCCCCTCCGGTCATCTTGGTCTGGATGCGAAGAAGATCGGCAAAGTAGTTGAAGGTGTGGCTGACGTAACCCTCGGAGGCTAGGAGCTTGTTGATGAGATAGGTTCTCTTGCTGGGCCTTTTGTCGTTGGCGAAATGAACGAGTTGCTCGTAGGTTGGGATGGTACCCGTGAGGTCGACGTATACCCGCCTGGCAAAAAGAAAATCGTTTAGAGTAGGGTTGTAAGGCAGTTTTTCCCGGGCCAGCACACGGTTGATTCGGTCATTGATCGCCTTTACGCTCGATCTCATGATACCCACTTTCTCATTCGACGGGTTGAAGGGGGCGGGTTGGACCCGCTGGGCCGAGGCGAAGGAAACCCAAAAGAGGAAGAACCCGATTAACGAGGTGCGATGCATGGGATGGAAACGAATTCAACCAACATAGGCTTAATTTCCGCTAAAATGCAAACACGGGTACGACGGAGTGGCCAAGAAGACCCTCCGAAAAAGGGAAAACTGCGTTGCTCCGGGTGAGTTGCCCTGTTGAGAAGAGCCCCGGGTTAAACTTTTTCCGGAACCACGAATGGAGCCCGGTAGTCGCGGGTCAGAAGCTTGTTGGCCTCCTCGTCTCCCTTGATGGTCTCGGTCTTGGCGTCGAACTCGAGAGTCCGGCCGACAACGTAATCGGTGCCCTCGACCTTGAGCCCGTTTTCCTTGAGGTGTTCTTTCATCCGCTCGAAATATTCCGAGGCCTTCTTGTTGTTGGCGAAGGAATTGGCCTTCTTGTCGAAGCCCTGTTTCTCTCCGAGTTGATAGGAGACGTTGGCCAAGTGGCACAGGCCGCTGGAAACGTGGCCCTCGTATACGTGGGCATTGAGGTGCTCGGTCTTGCGGTTGCGGACCGCTTGGATGAAGTTCTCGAAGATATCTCCCTTGCCCCGCTCGGCCAAGGGGCTCTTGATGCCGTCGAGGTCATAGCTATGGGAGGTCTTCTGGGAAGCCTTCTTGTCAAAGTAGACGTGGTTGGAGACGCCCATGTTGCTCTTGCCGGACAAGCCGCGCACGTCGAAGACGAGGAGAGATTCTCCGTAATCGAAGATAGACAGCTGGGTATTGGCCGTCTCTCCCTGATCTTCGTACCCGAAGCGACCCCCTACGCTGACCACACTCTTGGGCCAGCGGGCACCCGGGATCATCCAGCGCGCGATGTCCATCTGGTGGACGCCTTGGTTGCCGATGTCCCCATTGCCGTATTTCCAGAACCAGTGCCAGTTGTAGTGAACGAGGTTCTCGTGGTACTTCTCCTTCTGGGCGGGTCCCGTCCAGACGTCGAAATCGAGCTCGGCGGGGGGATTCTTGGCATCCTTGAAGCCAATGGAACCGCGACGTTTGTGGCAGGTGCCGAGTGCTACCTCGAGCTTACCGTTCTTTCCTGCGGCTATGTCGCGAGCCAGGTCGGCCCACCTCTGGCTGGCTCGGTTCTGGGTGCCGTGTTGGACGATGCGCCCGTATTTCTTGGCAGCTTCGACCAGCTTGCCTCCCTCGAAGATATTGTGGCTGAGAGGTTTCTCGACGTAGACGTCCTTGCCGGCCTGGCAGGCCCAAATCGACATCAGGCTATGCCAGTGGTTGGGGGTGGCGATGGAGATTACGTCCACTTCCTTGTTGTCCATGACGCGGCGGACGTCCTGAACGCATTCGGGGGTGTTCTTAAACTTGCTTTCGACGAACTTCCTTCTTCCATTGTAGAGGCGCTGGTCGGGATCCACCAAGTGGGAAACGACGACGTTCTTTTGCCTGCCGTGGCTACCAATGTGGGAACCTCCTCGTCCCTTGATGCCGCAAACGGCTACGTTGACGCGGTCATTGGCCCCGATGACCTTTCCGGACGACTTCGTGCCGCTGATGGTGAAGGCCCCGAATGCGGTGGAGGCGAGGGCGGACTGGCGGATGAAGGATCTTCTGCTTTGATTCATGACTTTGGCTTTATGGGTTTTTCGGTTTTTGTTTTTTAAAGGTCTTGATTCGGATCTTTCGGTAATGGCACTCGAGCGCGGGCCCGCTGTGTATCTGCAGGCCCAACCTGCCGTCAAGTGGAATGTCCTTTTCGGCCTCGGTGAAGTCAACCGTTTGTTTGCCGTTGAGCCAAATTTTAATGACGGGTCCTCTCGCCAGAACCCTCAGACTGTTCCATTGCCCCTTAGGGTTGACCCATGAATTGACCTTTTCCTGGGGGGCTTGGGCGAGCATTTTTCTTCTACGGGACTCATCGTAGAGAAACCCCCAGATCGTGCCCTTGCTCCATGAACCTATGTCGCATTGGTAGCCAATCATTTCGTGGTGTTTGGGTATCCTTTGGCTCCTGAACTGCACGCCGGCATTGTTTCCTTTTCCGACCAACTTTGCATCGAAGCGCAAATCAAAGTCGGCGTATTCCGTCTTGCTGACGAGAAACTCGTTGTTGGGAACCTTTTTGTCGAGAAAACCCGCTACGATGGCCCCCTTTTCGACGCGGAAGAACTCCTTCTTCCCTTCCCATCCGGAGAGGGTCTTTCCATCGAAAAGAGAAACGAAACCATCCTCTCTTTTCTCGGCTCCGCAGATGCCGAGGGTAAGAAAGAGAAGGGGCAGGGCGGGGCGAGCTTTCATGGTATCAGTGGTCCGAGGCCTCGCCGGCCCACTTGGGTATGCGGATTGCCTCGACCATGTCCTGTATTTCTCTAGGGGGCGGTGGCGTAAGACTGCTGACCACGAAGGCGACGGCGAAGTTGATCAACATGCCGATAAAGCCAATGCCTTCGGGCGAAATGCCGAACCAATATTCTTTGCTATCCGTAAGGAATTGGAAATAAACGATATAAGCGAGGGTGAAGCTGATTCCAGCAATCATTCCCGCAATGGCTCCCTCTTTATTGATTTTTTTGGAGAAAATCCCCATGATGAGGGTCGGAAAGAAGGAGGACGCGGCCAGGCCGAAGGCAAACGCCACGGTTTTGGCAACAAAGCTGGATGGTGGGTTGATCCCGAAGTAGGCAGCCACGAGGACGGCCGCAAGGGAAGCCAAGCGGGCATAGAGCATTTCCTGCTTATCCGAGATGCCCGGCTTGACGATCTTTTTCATCAAGTCGTGGGAGATCGAGGTGGAGAGCACGAGAAGCAAGCCGGCGGCGGTGGATAGGGCTGCGGCTACGCAACCGGCCATGACCAGTGCAATTATCCATTTGGGCAACCCGGCCATTTCCGGGTTTGCGAGGACGATTATGTCCCGGTCGTAATAGACTTCGTTCGGGGAGGAAACGATCTTGTTGGTCACCAGTCGCGGGCCGTTCTCCGTCCTTCTCGAATCATCGAAAGACGGTTTTCCGGCAAAAACGTCCCCTGCCCGATACTGCATGATCCCGTCTTCGTTCTTGTCGACCCAGGCGATCATTCCCTGGCTTTCCCAGTTTTTGAACCACTGAGGGGCATCCTGATATTTTTTCTCGTTGATTTCCTCGATGAAGTTGGTCCGTGCGAACATCCCGAGGGCAGGGGCGGTCAAGTAGATGATGGCGATGAAGCCCAAGGTCCAGTAGGCGGATTTCCGCACGGCCTTTACGTTCTTTACCGTAAAAAACCGGACGATCACGTGCGGAAGCCCGGCCGTTCCGACCATCAAGGCCGCCGTAATGCAAAAAAGATCAAGGGTATTCCCGGACCCCTTGGTATATTCATTGAAGCCGAGGTCGGTGGAAATCTGGTTTACCTTATCCAGAAGGGGCTGGCTGTGCTCTTGTCCCTCCTTGACGAAGTCACCGATCAGGCCGAACTGGGGAACGACGTTGCCAGTGATGATCATTGATATGAAAATGACCGGAATGGTGTAGGCGAAGACCATCACGCAGTACTGGGCGACCTGGGTGTAGGTGATGCCCTTCATTCCGCCCAGTCCGGCGTAAAAGTATACGATTCCGCCGCCGATCAGGACGCCTTGCCAGATTTCGATGGCAAATAGTCGTGAAAAGACGATTCCCACCCCCCTCATTTGCCCCATGATGTAGGTCATGCAGATGAATATGGCGCAAATCACGGCCACCATACGTGCGGCGTTCGAATAGTAACGGTCGCCCACGAAGTCGGGCACAGTGGCTTTGCCGAATTTGCGCAGATAAGGAACCATCAGTGTAGTGAGGAGAACGAATCCGCCCGTCCATCCCATGAGGAATTTCGATGCTCCATACCCAGCGGCGGCGATCCCGCCCGCCATGGAAATAAAAGTGGCTGCAGACATCCAGTCGGCCGCGGTAGCCATCCCGTTGGCAAAAGGAGACACGCCCCTGCTTGCGACGTAGTATTCCTTTGTGGACCCTGCTCTGGACCAAATCGCAATTCCGATGTAAACGCCGAAAGTGATTCCGATGAAGATGAAGTTCCAAGCCGTTTGGTCCATTAATCCTCCTCCTCGAAACCGTGTTCCTTATCTAGCTTGTTCATGAAGAAGGCATAGGCGATCAAAAGAAGCACGAAGCAGAAGATCGAGCCCTGCTGAGCCATCCAGAACCCAAGAGGGGCTCCGCCGACACTGAATTGATCGAGCTGTTCCTTGAAAAGAATACCACAGCCGAACGATACCAGAAACCAGACCAGAAGAAGGCATCCGACCAGTTTCAAATTGGCCCGCCAGTAGGCTTTTGCGGAGTCGCTAGGATCGCTCATGGTAAAGGGTAAAAAGGGTTTCGGGTTCGAAAATGGCAAGAATTCAACGAAAACATGGTTTCGACAAGAACATAATTTTAGGTTTGGAGCCTTTCGGTCGGCAGCGCAGGAGCCGTTCAAATTGCTTGCCAACCGGTCTCATATGGACAAGCTTGAGGCAATGCCCGCTAAAATTTTTCCAAAGGAGGTCGATAATGAAAAAAAATCCTCTTTCCGCAACTCGGATCCAATCAACTTAAACCTTTTGTCCATTTAACAACGCCAACAGTTACGCCCCCTTTGAATTGAGACTGGGCTAGACGCCCCTTCTGAAGTTCAGAAATGTCACGCATCCCCCTGATAGTGAGTCACGTTCTTGCATTTGCATATGCAAGCTCTTCTCTTTGTGCCGTCGATTACCCGGTTTCTCCGATCACCGTTGGCGAGAGGTACCCCGGGAACCTGACTTCCGCCGCCGTCAGCCTTCCCTCGGTCTCGAATTCAAACCCGTTGCAAAACCTGACCAGCCATGAAATCGTATCCGTACCCGGCAAGGGAGTGTTGAGCGCTCTGGTGGGCACGCCCCTGACCTACACCCCTACCTATTACATGGATGGGAACGACTCCTTCGTGTGGCAGGCGATCAATTCGTCGACCGGACTCACCGAGCAGTATGTGGCAAAGATATCCATTACCTCGGTAAACAACCCCCCCGTTGTATCGACTATTCCCGGCAATGCCCTTTCCTTTCAGGAAAACCAGAGCATCGTCGGCACCGTTACGGTGTTTGACCCCGACTCTAGCCCTGCTACCCCGAGCAGCCTTCTGAGCTTGGACGTCAACGGAACCGACGCGAACAAATTCGACGCCAACTACACCAGCACTTCCGGGAACAACCATACCTTTACCATCTGGTACACTCCCTCTGCCCAGCCTGACTTCGAAGCGGTAAGCAGCAGTTACTCGGTGACTCTGGAGGCCAGGAACTACGACTCTGGCGGGGCTCAGGCAGGTGGAACGGTCAGCCAAGCCATTTCGATCACGCTGACCAATCAGCAGGAAGCCCCGATCATAGTATCCACCGAAAACCCGATCGCTCGTACGATCAATGAGGACGAGGCCACCAGTACGCTCCTGGGTTTCTTTCCCATGGAAATCGCCGCATCCGATCCGGAAGGCTCCAACATAACATGGTCCTACAGCTCAAATAACCCGCTCCTTGCCGGCACGGTCTCCTTGAACGGCGCGGTGCTCGTTGCGGGGGCCCAAAGTTCTTCCTTCTCGTCGGGGACTCTCGTTAGGGTAGACTACACCCCCTCGGCGGACGCTTTTGGTTCCGAGATTCTGACTTTCGTGGCTAGGGATACCAACAACGCCGTTTCCTCGTCCATTCCAATTACTATGACCGTAAATGCCGTCAACAGCGACCCAATCTCCCTCAACGCTTCTTCCCCCATCGTGGTCAACTTCGTCGAGGAAGGAAGCGGCCCGGCCTATGACTTCAACGCAACCGACCCGGATTCCAACGCCAATCCCTTTCTCCGTCCCGACAACAACGCCTCAGGCAACTCGGGAGCAAAGATCTACTACACGCTTTCCGGTACCGATGCGGACAAGTTCCAGGTTTCCTCAACGGGACAGCTTTTGTTTAATTCTCCTCCCGACTACGAGACTCCCTCATCCAGCCTCGGAGGGAACGTATATTCGGTCAACGTGGAGGTCAGGGACAGCCAATCGCTCCCCTATAATTCTGATTCGCAGGCGGTTTCCGTAACCGTGACCGCCCTTAATGAGCTACCCACCCTCAAGGGAGCGATCTACTCTCATGACATCAGCGTCACCGAGGACGTAACTTGGATGTGGAATTCCGTCCTCGTCGATTTGAATGCAACCGACGTGGACGCCGGACACCAGAGTTCCATGGTATGGAGAATCAAGTCCGGAGCCGATGGCGTTTTCGGCACCGCATCGGCAAGCGGAATCGGCGCCGTTCCCACTTCTTTGACCTACGTGCCTGATTTGGATTACGCAGGCGACGGAAATCCAAGTAATCCCGACGATACCTTCATCGTGGAGGTTTTCGACGGCGTCGGAGTGACTGAGGTTGCCTTTCGCGTCTTCATGACTCCAGTAAGCGATCCTCCGCGCCTTACGGCCATCTCTCCGGTCCCGGCCGAAATGATTTCCATCAACCGCGACCGGTACACCATCAACCTGAATGAGAACAACCCTTCAACCGTCCGCTTGGAATTTGCCGAACCCGACGGAGGCACCATTGGTAACTTCGAGATTCTCAACGAGAGCATGGACAAGGTCAAGTTTGCCGACTCTCCTTACTGGACTCCCGGGGCTACCTTCGCCGACCTTAATTTTTCCAGTCTTCATATCCCTGATTTCGAGGATAATCAGTCTTCCGACGGCGACGGCAACTATTCATTAGTGTTGCGGGTAAGCGATAACGAAGCCACCCCCAAGTATCAGAACCTTTATCTCGACTTCATCATTCAGAACGTTGACGAGGCTCCCACTTTCGCTCAAGAGGTCGACTTTAACCAGACCGCCTTGGAAAACCAGACCCATGCGGCTACCCTGACGGCCATCGACCCGGAGGGAGTCTCCTCCTTCTATTGGGATATCGTGTTCGGCTACGACTCCCCCAAGTTCCAACTGAGTGCGGCCACTGGATCGACCGTCGACCTGAGTTTTATCGTCCCCCCGAACTTCGAGGCGCCGCTGGATGGTCCCTACTTCGGGGACAAGAACAACACCTACGTCGTTCGGGTCCGGGTCTCGGACGCCTCGTCTGGAGGCAAGTCCGTTACCCAGACCTTCTGCATATCCGTTGCTGATGCCAACGACTTTCCTTCAATCGTATCTACCCCGCTCAATATCGACGAACCCTTGCGTACCAACGCCATGATGGATCTTAGCCAGTACGCTTCTGACGAGGACAACCAATCCGGAACCGGCGCCGATACCCTTTCATGGTCGGAGTTGTCGGGGGACACCACCAGTTTTGCCCTCGACCAGAACGGGACTCTCCGCTTCAATCAGGATTCCGACTACGAGTCCGACAGCAATTTCTCCATCGAAGTACGAGTCTCGGACGGAAGGGGAGGGTATGCCGACGCCAATTTCACGGTAGAGGTCAATGCCCAGAACGAGGCCCCCGAGTTCTTCGAGAACAACGCTTCCCCAAATAAGATCAGTTTCGTCCAGTTCGACTTGGCCGAAGACACCTCGATCTCAGGAAAGCTTAGCAACTACGCCCGTGACCCTGAGTCAGGTACGTCTACGGGCTTGACCTTCGGCGAAACCTTCATCGACTACAACGCTTCCAACCCCGACGCCAACGGCACGCTCTTGCTCAATAACCTGAGTGGCGACTTTACCTTTACGCCCAAACCCAACTATTCGGGCCTGACCTACATCGACTTTACCGTCTCGGACGGCCTCATGACGGGTACCCTTCCCATCGTGTTCGCGGTTTCGGAGGTTCCTGATCCACCTGTCGTCCGGGAAGGCAACAATACCTCCATCATAACTGGCTTGGTGACCAAGGCCATTCTGGAGAGCAATACCACATTCGTGATGGATTTGAACGCCACGGACCTGTACGACGTCCCGGCCTCAACGACCTTCATCTGGAGTTTCGGGGGACCCGACTCGACCAAGTTCAAGATCGACCCCAATCCTGGTCCCTACGTAACCCTTTCACTACTTCAGCTTCCCGACTACGAAAACCCGCACGACGCCGGTGCAGACAATGTATTCGATATCAACGTATCGGTTACTGATGGAGGGAATTCCGTGGCCACAATTCCCATTCAGCTCAACATCCTGAACGGATCCGAGGATCCCTACTTCGACTATGGCGACGGGAACCAGTCCGTCACCATCAAGTCCGCCGCGTCCTTTGCCGAAAGCGCGACTGGAATCATCTTTGACGCCAATGCCACCGACCTGGACGGGAGCACCATTACCTATGGACTCACTAACCCCGCTCCCGGTTTCGGGAATGGGCCCGACAATGCCCTTTTCAACATCAACCCAACTACCGGTCAGATCACCTTCAAGACACCCCCGGATTATGAGGCTCCCCTCGATGACGATGCCAACAACACCTACGTGCTCGAGGTCAATGCAACGGACGACACCTCGAGCCCCAACAAAATCAGCCATTTGCTCACCTTCAGCGTAACCAACCTGGTCGAGCCTCCTACCTTCATCGACGGCGCCAGCCGTACCATCACCTGGAATGAGACGGAAACCCTTTCCGCCGACGTAAACCGTACCTACACCCCGGATGCAACCAAGCCTCCTTTGGAAATATCGGGCGGCGCCGACCAGGCCCTCTTCTCACTGAACGTCGCCACGGGGTTGTTGTCCTTTATCAATCCGCCGGATTTCGAAAACCCCGGCAGCGCGGATGGCGACAACCTCTACGACGTCCAGATCCGCATCTCGGGCACTTCCGTTACCCAGGATCTCTCGATCGACGTCATGGAAGGCAATGACGCCCCGGTCATCACCTCTACGAACCTGACCCAGATCACGGTGAACGAGAACGTCGGCTTCGTGATCGACCTCGACGTTACCGACGAGGATTCCGGGCCCGAGCTTCTCGACGTCCTATTCACGAGAGATTCCAACTCGACGCGGTTCGCAGCTCATTCCGGAGGCGCGACGGTCAATTCCTTTTACCCAGCGGTTAGTTCGGGGATGGTGGACAACGACTTGGCGGGCGCATCATTTTCTACTACCGGGGACTTGGATGGGGATGGAGACGTCGACGTTATCTGCCTGGAGAAATCCCTCCACAACATACATTTCATGGAAAACAACGGCTCCGGGACTTTCAGTCGCAAGGCTGTATCCGCGTTTGCCAACGTGACGGCAGGCGAGCCCGATCACGCCGTTATAACCGACTTGGACCAAGACGGCGACCAGGACGTGGTGGTGGCCTTTTTCGGGACCAGTGAGATAGGCTGGTTCGAGAACAACGCAAGTGGGACGGGTGATTTCGCCCATATGGTGGTGCTCGCCTCTCGCTACCCCAATGTCGGGGGGGCGGACTACCTTGCTACGGGAGACCTGGACGGAGATTCCTATCCCGATCTTATAGTCGCCTACCGCAGCATGGACGTTGTTGCATGGTTTTCCAACCAGGGAGACGGCAACCCGACCTTTACTTGGAAAGGCAATGTCGCCGACGGCAACAATTCTCTCGATGCGCCCCGTACGCTTGAGTTGGTCGATCTCGACAACTCGGGAACCCTCGACGTTCTGATTGCCGCAAATCAAAACATATACCTTGCCTCCAATTCTGGCATGGATGGTATTTTCAGCGTTTCCTCGCTTGCCGGATTCACGGGTGCCGGGTTGGTGGTCAAGGCCCGCGACTTTACTTCCGATGGTTTGATCGACATTGTTTACGCAAGTTATCAGGGCCCCCCGAACATTCTGATTCAGAATACGATGGGATTCAACTCGCCGGTTTCGCTTCCCTCCCACTCCGAACCGGCCAAAGCGGTCGCATATCCCTCCGACTTGGCGGTATTGCCCGCTACTGCGAGTACCCGCGTGTCCCTCGTGGTTTCCGATTCCTCCACCCGGTACGTAAGCGTTTACGAGGCCAAGGCCACCTTGGACGGGCAATTTGAGCAACCCAGCGTAATCGATGCTGGTGTCGGAATAACATCCCTTTCCTTAGCCGACTTGAACCGTCAGGCCAACGCCTTGCACTATTCTTTCGTGGGCGGTGAGGACCAAGGCGATTTCAACGCCACCCGATTCAAGGATGGAGGAAGGCTCTTCTTCAATAAGCCGTTTCCGAATTTCGAAGCTCCTCACGATGCCTCCGAAATCAACCGTTACGACGTCATCGTCAAGGTGTCGGACGGTCTGGGGGGTGAGACCGTGCGGTCGATCGCCGTCACCATAAACGAAGTCAACGAACCGCCCGTCATTACTTCTTTGGATGGCAACCTTACCGCGTCGCACATCCATAACGAAGGTAATCTCACCACTCTTTTCGACGTTCTCGCCACCAATGACGAGTCCAGTACGCAGACCATAACTTTCTCCCTCGCCGGAGGACCCGACGAGGGTAATTTCTCCATCGATGCCTCCACCGGCAGGCTGACCTTCCTCACGGCCCCCGATTTCGAGTCGCCTTCCGATGCCAATCTTGATAACTCCTATCAAGTCGTTGTCCGTGTGACCGACGACGGGCCCGGTAGTCCATACGACGAGCAGAACGTCACGGTCGTCGTGGTGGACGGATTCGAACCGGCCAAGTTCGACGCTACCTTTGCGACCAGTTACGTGATCGACGAGGATAGCTCCTTGCCTGCCTTTCTGCTATCCGCTACCGACCAGAACACCGGGGGCGGAATTGCGGGATACGGCGTTCGTACGAACGGAGCCAACGGCACCGCCACAGTAACCGGTTCGACCTTCAACTACGTTCCCGATGGAAACTTTACCGGGACCGACGTGGTGGTCGTTGAGGTCAACAATACCTCCGGCTTGAGCACCCCTCTTTCCATAACCATCCAAATGAATTCCGTCAATGACCTGCCGGTGATCACCACACCGCTGGACATCAACCATACCGAGAATCTGGGAACGGTCGCCAACTTGTCGGCCGCGGACGACTCCAATGCCACCTTGATCTGGTCTTGGGCCGACGGTACTCAGGCCGACAACGACTTCCTTCTCACCGCAACGGGTACCCTTACTTTCCGCCAAATGCCCGACTATGAGGTGCCCGGCATATCCAACAACGTGTTCACCCGAGTCATCCGTGTGACCGATTCGGACGGCAACTATACCGATGGGAATTTCACCATTACGGTAGTGAACCAGAACGACAACGCTCCCGTCTCCCCCTATCTCATCCAGAACGCGAGTTCCACCTTTACGCTGATGGAGAATCTCACGACCGTGATCGACCTCAACGTCACGGACGCCGACAACGCCTTGGTCCCCGGTTTCAACCCCATATCCTATGCCATCACCGGTGGTCCGGACAGCGCTAGGTTCTCGGTCTCGAACAACGGCCGCGTTTTCATCCTGCCGGCTCCCGACTTCGAAAACCCGAGCTCCGCCGACTTGGATAATATTTTCCGGGCCGATCTTACCGTTTCCGATGGCGGTTACGCATCGGTATATCCACTCGTCGTCACCATCACCAACGCGGATGAATCTCCCCCCGTCATCACCAGTGACGGGGGAGGCGCCGATGCCAACTTCAGCATCAGAGAGAACACTTTGACGGTGACCCAGGTCGTCGCCACCGACGTCGAGTCGACCAGTTTTACCTACACTATATGGGGAGGATCCGACCAAAACCTTTTCGAGATTAACGCGACCAACGGAACGGTCAGTTTTCGCTCCGCTCCCGACTACGAAAGCCCTTCGGATAGTGACGGAAACAACCTCTACGAGGTATGGATAAGGGTTTCCGATGCCCTCACCTTCGACGAGCAGAGGATGAACGTCACGATCACTGACGTCGACGAGATACCCATCGTCAGTCCCTCTTTTCTCTCTACCTTGGAAGACGTCCCCGTCACCGTGACCTTCTCCGTTGCCGACCCCGAGGGAAGAATTACCGATTCCACTCTCCTGACCGCCCCTAATCATGGCACCTTGAGTTGGTCGGCCTTTCCCTTGACTACCATAAGCGACCAGAAATTTACTTATACTCCCGAATCGAACTTTTCGGGCACCGACTCCATGGTGCTTCGCGTAACGGACGGCGTGTTGCAGGGCGACGTTACCGTCCATATCGAGATCAACGCCACCAACGACCCTCCCTCCGCCGTCAAGGACGTCCTGGTCTACGACGACCCGAACTTCGCTCCCTTGCTCGTAGACGTTCTGACCAACGACAGCAACGCTCCGGATCAAAACGGTACGGAAGTTCTAACGATCTCTTCTTGGGGGCAACCCATAGCGGGAACCTTGATTCCGCAAGCCAACTCCATGACGGTTTCATATCAACCGAACGCCACCTTCATTGGTCTCGACACCTTTACCTACGTGCTTTCCGATGGAAGCGGGCTCGTTTCCACCGGTACGGTTGAAATAGAAGTGAAGCGGGCGGCGGGTTTGGCGGAATGGCGCTTTCTCAAAAACATTGGTTTCTATACCCTCACCGCCGGGAATTGGATCTATCACACCGAACTTGGCTGGATCTACCTTTCCAACCCTGCGCAGATCGATTCCGCAACTTGGATGTGGACGGAAAACCTGGGCTGGTTCTGGACCGGCAACCAGTATGCTCCCAACGTCTACCTGAATGACTTGTCCGGCTGGTTTGCCTTTACCGTCAATCCCAACCTGACGCCCAAGCACTACATGGCTTGGCCTTTGTACGATCAGACCTTGAAGAAGTGGATGAGCGCCAACGATACCAAGATCGGCAGGGTGAATGCAATTCTGGCCAAATTCACCACCGTGGAGGAAGTGGTTGCCTTTGTCGAGCAGTCGCCTCTTTTTACGCCCTACGAGAAGAAAAACATCAAAACCGAGCTGTTTTTTACAGGTCGGTCTCCCACCATAGACTCTATGGGCTTTACCTTGGGTAAGTAACTTCCTATGATCCTCCCCAGTTCAATGATCAATGTTGCCCGTAAGTCGATGCCCCTGGCTCGAAAGTTTGGTTTTGCCTTTATCCTTCTTTGTCTAGGCGGACAACCCTTCTCCCTCTTTTCTCAAACTGCAGGCACCTACGCATCTCGTGATGCCTTCTACGATAGCCTCGAAGCCCGTGCCCGAGCTCTTTCCCAGCGTCTGGCTGAAATTTCCGGAACCGATCCTATCCCCTTCGAGAGGCCAGCTCCCACCATTCTTTCCACGATCAAGCCAACCACTCCCCAAGGTGCCTTTGATGCGCTTCCGGGACCTGCGGTTCCTGCGCAATCCGTCGCTCCTCAGCCCGCTGAAGAAACCCTTTACCGAGCCGACGGTACACCCGTTGTGGTTGAAAAACCTTCCCCCCCTTCCGCTCCGCCGAAGAAGAAAAGAGAGCCCCGCAAATCCATGCAGAGGGTAAGAGGTCAGTATTTCATTCAGCCCTACGTCGGACTTGGCTTCCTGACTTCCAATGCGACTTTTTCCAGAACCTATCAAACCTTCACGGGGAATTCTCAGGTACAAAACATGGATGTTGATACTGAGTTGGGACACAGCGTCGGCTTGGCCCTTGGCCGGAGATGGGAAAACATAGAGGGTGAGGTTCACTTCTCCTACGCAACTACCGACTATAAGTCGGTCACGCTTTTGGGGAACACGACCTATGACGCCTCAGGCGATTTCGACCTTTTTCAGCTTGGTGCCCGCGTAGGATATGGTCTTCCCTTGGGAGAGACCGGATGGATGAGGATGGCGGGAGGATTTGGCCTCGGCAAGAGGCAGGACTTCCTTTTCATAGACGGCAACCCGCAAGCTTACCAGCAAAGCGGAACTTGCTTTACCTACGACCTCTTGTTCAGCCTAGGCTACGAAATGGCAATGGGATTGGACGGTTTCGTCGCCTACCGGCTTCTGGGATCCTCCGACAACGGTGGTTTCGGCAAGGTCGCCATGCATCTGTTCGAGCTTGGCTTGGGCTCTAATTTCTAGCCTTTTTCGTTTCTCGTCTTCATTGCCTTGACGAACGGGCCTTCTCTGGCTTGCCTAGCTCCTCCCAAATGAGCAAAAAAGGAGAGGAGACCCCCATGATGAAGCAGTACCGGGAGGCTCGCGAGAGCATCGAGCCGGATACGCTCCTACTCTTTCGTCTGGGCGACTTCTACGAGATGTTCGAAATAGACGCCGAGCGCGGGGCCGCTCTCCTGGGGATTACCCTTACCAAAAGACATGACATGCCCATGGCCGGCATCCCCTCCCATGCAGCTGAGGGTTACCTCACCAAGTTGCTCGCCCTCGGACACAAGGTGGCCATCTGCGATCAGCTCGAGCCCCCCAAGCCCGGGAAACTGGTCAAGCGCGGCATCACCCGGATTATTACGCCCGGCACCGTCCTTGAGGATGGACAACTGGAAGGCGAGAGGAACCACTTCCTGCTTGCCCTGGAACTCGACGAAAAAGGAGCCCGGGCTTCCTGGCTTGATCTTTCGACCGGAAAGTTCGTCCTGACCGAAAGCGCCCGTCCGCATGATTTTCTTTCCGTTCTGAGCTCTCTTTCCCCCAAGGAGGTTCTGGTTCCGGAAGGCTTTGAGCGAAGTCTTTACTCCCTTGCCCTTGAATCTTCATTCAGGGATGAGCTCGAGCGCGTACTGGGTGAAGTGACACGGACCGAGAGACCTGGTTTCGATTTCGACCAACGCTCGGGAGCGAGAGAGGTCATGGAGAGCCTTGGAGTAATGAACCTGGAGGGTTTCGGGATCGATTCCGGGCATCCCGCCTTGGGCGCTGCGGGAGCGGTCTTGGTTTACGCTCAGGACGTATTGAGGGGCAAGCCGGGGAACCTCAGCAGGATCGAGGAATTTTGCGATGGCGAGGCCTTGTTGCTGGATCCGGCCACCCAGCGCAACCTCGAAATTTTTCGAACCACTTCCCAGACCCGGAAAGGGTCTCTCCTTGATGCCATGGACCAGACCGTTTCACCCGCTGGGGCCCGTTTGCTCGAGCGCTATCTCGCCAGTCCCGAGAGGGACTTGTCCGAGATCCGCCGCAGGCAGGGTTGCGTGGCCGAATTTTCAAGGGCGAATACCGTGGTCGAGGAACTGGGAGCCATCCTGAGGACGGGCAGCGACCTCGAGCGTATTCTCGGTCGCTTGCGCAACCGCCTGGTTCGTCCTCGTGAACTGGGAGGGCTCAGAGCCACGGTCCGGGGGCTGCCGGGAATCCGTAAGATCCTGCTGGACCTCGGTGACGATTTCCCCTCCATCCAAGCCTTGTCGTCCGGAGTCGATACTTTCGACGACTTGCGCGAGCTGCTTGACCGGGCTCTCGAGGAGGAACTGCCACCGGAGATAAAGGTCGACGTGAAGGGGGAGGGAGGCCGGGTCATACGGGCGGGTTTCGACGAGGATTTCGATCGCTTGCGCGAGCTGGGAAGCGGGGGAAAGAAGTGGATCGTCGACCTAGAGGCCAGCGAGCGGGAGAAGACCGGAATTTCCAACCTCAAGGTCAAGTACAACGGAGCATTCGGCTATTTCATAGAGGTGACCAAGGCCAACCTTCACCTCGTTCCCGATGAATACGTCCGCAAGCAGACCATGACCAATGCGGAGCGTTTCTATACCGAGGAGCTCAGGCAAAAGGAGAAGGAGATCGTGAACGCCGAGGAGCGTGCCGTGGCGAGGGAGCAGGAGCTTTTCCTGGAGGTTGTGGAATCGGCACTGCAACATGCCGATTCCCTGGCCCGTACGGCAGAGGTTCTCGCCGAGATCGACCTCTTTGCTTCCTGGGGCTCCATTATGCGGGACCGGGACTATTGCCTTCCCGAGTTCGAGGAGGGCCTAGACTCCATTGAGATCGAGCAGGGCAGGCATCCCGTGGTGGAATCGGTCCTCAAGAGCGAAAGCCTCGGCTTGGCCGGGACCCATGCCTTCGTTCCCAACGACTGTTTCCTTTCCTCGGGGGAGGAGCAAATCTGCCTGATTACGGGACCGAACATGGCGGGCAAATCGACCTTCATCCGCCAGGTTGCCCTTCTTGCGCTCATGGCCCAAGTAGGTTCCGCGGTTCCAGCCAAGGCTTGCCGGATGGGTCTGGTCGACCGGATTTTTTCCCGCGTTGGGGCAGGGGACGAACTTGCCCGGGGAAACTCGACCTTCATGGTCGAGATGAACGAAACTGCGAACATCCTCAACAACTGCAGCTCTTCAAGCCTGATCGTGCTCGACGAGATCGGCCGGGGTACCAGTACTTATGACGGGTTGAGCATTGCATGGGCGGTGATCGAACATATTCACGGCAGGAAGGAGAAGGGACCCAAGACTCTTTTCGCTACCCATTATCACGAGCTAACCAAGCTGGCCGATTCGCTTCCCAGACTCCGCAACTTTTCCGTCGCGGTCAAGGAGTGGAATGATGAAATCATCTTCATGCGCCAAGTTACCCCAGGCGCTTCCGAGCGCTCCTTCGGAATCCAGGTGGCCCGCTTGGCCGGATTGCCCGAGGAGGTGGTGGAGCGGTCCAAGGAGATCCTTGCGGGACTGGAGAAGGGGGAACGTTCCGGGAAGGATCCCGGCCCCGTTGAGGACGAACCCGTCTCTCTCCCCTTGCCCCGTAATGCTTCCGGGCCTTCGACTCAGGAAGAGGATCATCCCCCGAAGCCCCCCGCCCGCAAGCCACGCAAACGACAGGACCCCTCGCAACTGGAATTGTTTTGATGCAGCCTTCCCGAATCTTTCATGAGGAGAAGGGGACCCCGGGCTTGCCCAAGATAATTTTCCTTCACGGTTTGCTCGGTTCGTCCAGAAACTGGCGGGCGGTGGCCAAGTCTCTGGCCGGAGAGAGGCACGCGTTTTCACTCGACCTGCGCAACCACGGCAATTCCTTCCATCAGGAAGATGCCTCCGTTTGCGCCATGGTCGAGGACTTGCGCTTGTGGCTCGAAGGGATGGGCTTGTCGTCGGTGGCCCTTTGCGGGCACAGCTTGGGGGGAAAGGTGGCCATGCGCTTCGCTTGCCGTTACCCCGGTCTGGTCGAGCGCCTTGTCGTGGTGGATATTGCCCCGAGGGATTATCCGCCCGAGCATCACGTTCCTACCCTGCAGGCTCTCCTAGGTATCGACCTATCCAGCATCAAGAGCAGGAAGGACGCCGACGAGGCCCTTAGCGCCTCCATCCCAAGCTGGGCCTTCCGGCAGTTTCTGCTGACCAACCTGGAGGAGATGGAATCCGGTTTCCACTGGAAGCCCGATCTGGCTTCCCTTCTTGCCTCCATCGAGTCGCTCTCGACCAACCCGCTCCTTGACGAAGACCGTTTTGCCGGTCCGGTCTTATTTGTGCGGGGCGGGAAGTCGGGCTACCTGCGAAGCGAACATTTTTCACTCGTCAGGCGTCACTTTCCGGATTCTCGGATCGAGGTGCTCGAGGAGGCGGGCCACGACCTTCACGTAGAAGACAGGGAAGGGTTCCTTGGATTGCTACGCCCCTTTCTCAAGGGCTAGAGGAGGCCAGTCTTCGATTCTCGCTCCCCTTGATGGGGAAAAAGAATGGACGGATGGAAGGGCATCGTATTCCTCCTTGTAGGAGCCGGCAATCGCTTCGGCTTCCTTGCGTCTGAAGGCCGAGGTCGTCCAGGCAAGGACTGCTCCTCCGAAACCCCCGCCCGTCAAGCGGGCTCCGAGCACCTCATCGGATTCCGCGAGCCGCTCGACGAGAAAGTCCAGTTCTGGACAACTGTTCTCGAAATCGCGGGACGAGCTCCAGTGGGAGTCGGTAAGCAGTCGTCCCAGTTCCTCAAGGTCGCGGTTGGAGAGAAGTCCGTCGCGGAAGGTGAGGACCCTTTCCTGTTCACGGGTGACGTGCAGGGCCCGCTTGCGAAGGTTCGGGGACAAGTCCGTCTGGTCGATCTCCTCCTCCCGGCATTCGGCCAGGCAAGCCGACTTACTCCCGGCCTCCTTGACGAGTCGAAGGGCCTCCCCGCATTCCGCATGCCTTGCCGAGTAGTGGGAATCGACCAAGTCGTGCTTGATCCCCGAGTCGATGATCCACAGCGCCGTACGGGGAGGGAGGGGTAGTGTGGAGAAGGATTCGTTCCGGCAATCGATCAAGACGAGGTGGTCGGGCCGACCCAGAGCGGAGCTTGCCTGGTCGAGTATCCCGCAGGGCATGCCGACGAACTCGTTTTCCGCCTCTCGGCAAATCCCGGCCAATTCCTCAAGTCCAACCTCTCGATCGGCCAACTGGGCCAGGGCGAGCCCGGTGGCCAGTTCGAGGGCGGCGCTGGAACTTAAGCCCGCGGATACGGGCAAGTTGCTCACGAAGGTAAGTGAAAACCCGCTTGATGGAGCGAGGCCTCTTTCCTGCATGGCCTTCAGAACGCCGAGGCAATAATTCGCCCAGCTTCCCTTTCCCTCGATCTTCCGGAACTGGTCCAGGCTGGTTTCAACTACTTCGCCCTCGAAGCTTTCGCTGAAAAGCCGAAGCACCTTGTCTCGACGCGGGCTGGCCAGGACGTAGATCCCCGCATCGATGGCCGCGCCAAGAACCATGCCTCCGTTGTAGTCGAGGTGGTTGCCGAGAAACTCGATCCTTCCCGGGGCAAAGGCCGCCACCGATCCTTCCATATGCTTGAGGTATGCCTTTCGGCCCTTCTCAATTTCCTCGTCCATTTGAAAATAAAAAACCCGTGGCAAGCCACGGGTTTTTAAAAGGGTAGGTTTAGTCAAGCGATCAGACCGAGGCCTTGAGCTTTGCTCCGGGCTTGAACTTCACGGACTTGGAAGCCTTGATCTGAATCTTTTCGCGAGTCTGGGGGTTGATCCCTGTACGCGCTCCGCGCTTAACAACGGAAAAGGTCCCGAAGCCGATGATCTGTACTGGTTCCTTTTTCACGCCTGCGGAGATAGCGTCGATAACTGCGTTAACGGCGGCTTCCGCTGCGGATTTGGAGGTGTCTCCACCTAAGTTCTTTTGTACGGCTTCGACGAGTTGTCCTTTATTCATTGATAGTTTCCTTTGTTTCGAAGTATGGGTTTATATTGAGTGAACATCTGATTAGGTCGGCATTTTCCTGCCTTCGGTCAAACTTTTTTTGCTAAAAACCCGATTTTTTCGGGGTTTTGGGGCTATTTCCCCTAAAAATCGCCCTTTTCATCGGGTTTCAGTAGGCCTTGGGCTCCGTAGACGGAAAGCTCGAGAAGCTTCTGAAGTTCACTTATTTTAGAGGTTTTGTTTTCTTCGGCTTTCTGCTCGGCCCTCTTGACCAGTTGGCCGGCCATGCGCTTTGCGACTTGCTCATCCGCCCCCATGTTTCGGAAAACACGGGCCACCTGCTCGACCTCCTTTTCCTCCTTCATGGCAAGGTTATCTTTTCCCCTTCAGGACCGCCCAGGGCCAGTCCGTCCTTTTCCAGAAAAGAAATCCCGGACTCATTTATGATGGCGATGCCCAGTCCCCCTTCTTCGTCCATGACCAAACTCTTCAAGGTCCCGATCCTCCTCTTGCCCTCATAGAGGTCGGCGGGCACCTCGACGTTTCCCTCGCCGGCTTTGCGGACCGTGACCGCTTGTCTTCTTGCCTTTCCGATTGCGTGCATGCGGGCCATCATTTCCTGACCCAAGTAGCAGCCCTTGTCGAAGTCGACGGCGTGTTTTTCCAGGCCACCCTCCTGGGGTAGTTCGCCGGGCCCGATCTCATCGGGGACCGACACCATGCAGGATTCGATCCTGCGAAGCTCGAGGACATTCGGATCGACCGGCCTTGCGTCATCCGCAATCCCGCCGACTTTGGGGAGGAAGTCGCCGGGGGTCAGAAAGGCGACCGATCCTGGCGGAAGGCGCGGGTCAGGGAAGATCAAGCCGTCGTCCCGTTCCATGAAATTCCCGGATTCGGGAGTTTCGAGTTGGGGGCCGGACGATTCGACCGAAGCTTCTTCCCTCCACAAGGTGTGGATTCTCCAGTCCATCGTCTCGTTTATGAATTCGACCTCGTCCGCAACCACGTTCTCTTCCAGCAGGACCAGCCAATCCTCGGCCTTGGTCTTCCTGCTGACCAGGAGAAACTCCTCCTCGCCCGTGTGCAGAACGTAGGCCCCCGCCAGGACACGGCCCTTGGCGTTGAGGCGCAAGCCGTACCGTACCGAACCCCTGGCGAGGTCGGCCACATTGATCGTCAACTGGCTTTGGAGGTAATCGGCGGCATCCTCCCCCCGTATTCGGAGGACGGATCCAAGCCGGCCGCTATGAATAAAAGTTTCCATCTTCCATTATTGGTAAAAGTTTGGCTTGTTCATGCAAGTTTCCATTCTATGGTGTCTCTCGTGGACAAAGTCACCAATTTACGAATCACCGATTCCGAGCCTCTTCCCTCACCCGCCCGGTTGTGCGAAGAAATACCCCGCTCAACGGAACAAAAGTCTCTGGTCGCGCGCTCCCGCGACCTGATGCACGCCCTTATCCACGGTGCGGACAAACGGCTTGTTGCAGTGGTAGGACCATGCTCGATTCACGACCTCGACGCTTGTCGCGAATACGCCGGAAAATTCGCCGAACTTTCCGGCGAACTGGAGGAAAGGCTCCTCCTGGTGATGCGGGTTTATTTCGAGAAGCCGCGTACCACGGTCGGCTGGAAGGGCCTCATCATGGACCCTCGCCTCAATGGTACCTGCAACATTCCGGAGGGGTTGCGCATCGCCCGTTCCTTTCTCGGGGAAGTTCTGGACATGGGCATTCCCACCGCCACCGAACTCCTCGATCCGATTACTCCACGCTACCTGGCCGATTCCCTTTGCTGGGCCGCCATCGGAGCCAGGACTTCGGAATCCCAGACCCACCGCCAGATGGCTTCCGGTCTCTCCATGCCGGTCGGCTTCAAGAATGCGACCGGAGGGGATCTCAAAGCCGCGGTCAATGGAATCATAGCCGCTACCCAGAGCCAGACTTTTCTCGGCATCACTGAGGATGGGCGTGCCTCTGCCGTCACTACCGGGGGGAACCCCGATTGCCAGCTCATCCTGCGCGGCGGGACGGACGGGCCCAACTATAGTCCCGAACACGTCGCCCTTGCCCAAGCCGCTCTCTCGCAGGCGGAGGTTCCGGCTTCGGTTATGATAGACTGCAGCCATGCCAACAGCGGCAAGGATCCCTCCCAGCAACCCGCCGTCCTCGAGAATGCCCTCACTCAGATCGAGGCGGGCTCGGACTGCATCCACGCCGTCATGATCGAGAGCCATCTCAAGGAGGGAAGTCAGTCCTTCCCCCGTCCCCTTGACGAGCTTGACTACGGGGTTTCCATCACCGACGGATGCATCGGTTGGGACGAGACCGAGGCTTGCCTTCGGCGTGCCGCCGAGGTAGTGGATAAGTCACGTTTTTCTTAAACCGCCCCCAAGGGCTTCACCCACGACCCCCAATCAAAACCCATTGACTCCATCATGAACGACAAAGCGCCTATCCGCGTAGCCGTTACCGGGGCAGCCGGTCAAATCGGCTACTCCCTTCTTTTCCGCATCGCCTCCGGGGCCGTCTTCGGCCCGGATCAGCCCGTCGCCCTCAACCTGGTCGAGATCGAGCCCGGCATGAAGGCTCTCGAGGGAGTCGTCATGGAACTGGACGACTGTGCCTTTCCTCTTCTCAAGGACGTCCGTCCCACCAGTGACCTAGACGAAGGCTTCGGGGGAGCCAACTGGGCCCTGCTCGTGGGAAGCGTTCCCCGTAAGGCCGGGATGGAGAGGGGAGACTTGCTCGGCATCAACGGCAAGATCTTTACCGGACAGGGCCGGGCCATCCAGAAGAACGCCGCTTCCGACGTCCGCGTGCTGGTGGTCGGGAACCCCTGCAACACCAATTGCCTGATCGCCATGAACAATGCCCCCGACGTTCCCCGCGAGCGCTGGTTCGCCATGACTCGCCTTGACGAAAACCGAGCCGCCGCCCAGCTTGCCGCCAAGGCCGGCGTCCAAGTCTCGGAGGTTTCCAACGTCACCATCTGGGGCAACCATTCCGCCACCCAGTACCCGGACTACTACAATGCCAGGATCGGGGGAACCCCGGCTCCCGAGGTCATTTCCGACGACACTTGGGCCCATATCGACTTTATTCCCACCGTCCAGCAGCGCGGAGCCGCAATCATCGAGGCCCGTGGAGCCTCTTCCGCCGCCTCCGCGGCCAACGCCGCTATCGATACCGTGCGCTCCTTGGTAAACCCGACCCCCGAGGGGGACTGGAACAGCCTCTGCGTGGCCTCCGACGGAAGCTACGACACCAAGGAGGGTCTGATTACCTCCTTCCCCGTCCGTTCCGATGGGAACGGTTGGGAAATCGTCCAAGACGTACCGATCAACGATTTCGCCCGCGAAAAGATCGACGCCTCCGTCAACGAATTGGCGGAAGAGCGCGAACTAGTAGGCGACCTCCTGCCCAGCTAGGTTCTCTTCCCTGCCGGGGCCTTGTCTTCTTTTCCCTCATGGAGGGGATGTTTTTCGCCTGCCCAAAACCGGGCAGCAAATAATCGTATAAAAATATTTGAGTAAATAAACTAAATAAGCGAAATTAATCCCCATGAACGATGAAAAAGAAAAATTCGACTTTCTTGATTCCGTCCTCCGCGTCCTGGGGATCGCCGGGTTCATCGGTGCCGTCCTGGGGGGATTCGTGGCTGCGGGAGGCGACCTCCTCTACCTGGTTCATCCCTCCGAGGCGCTCATCGTTTTCGGGACGGTCTTCTTCGGGTTGCTTTCCACCTACCGCTCGGGGTTTCTGCGCTACCTGCCGGCGGCGATAAAGCCCAAGCCCGATGCCTCGCGTCGCGAAATATCGGACAGTTGGAGACGCTACGCAGCCGCTGGGGGAGGGCTGGGGGTCATGCTCTGCCTCATCAACAGCATGAGCAGCCTGGGGCATCCGCACAAGGTTGGACTCTACATGGCCGCGACCATGTCAGGGGTCGTGGTTGCAATCCTCGTTTCCCAGGTCCTGTTCGTCTACCTCATTCAGTCCTGCGCCCCCGCCCGGGCGAATGCCTGATCCTTTCAACCCCGACATCCTATGGATCTATTGGCCCTTGCTCTTTTCCTCCTTTTTTGCCCTGCTCTCTTTCTTTTCGTCCTGAGCCTCGGCTCGGGCACCCGGGAGGATTGTCGCGATTGCGGGGAAGGCATGCCCGCGGCCCAGGAGAATTGCCCGAAGTGCGGGGCCTTCGTCCCGGGCGACGATTTGGCGGGTCAAACTTGGCTCCTCGGCCTGGCCTCGGCCGGGTGCGGGGTTTGCCTTGTGGGCTGGATATGAGCCAATCCCCAGCCTGAGCCAGGCGGGCCGGGCAGCCTATTTGTCAAGTCGGTGCTCGTAGATGCGGACGTCGTGGTATTCCCCGAACTTGTGACCACCCTGATGGAGCAGTCCCGCCACTTGAAAGCCTAGCTTGTCGTGCAGTTTTTCCGAGCCCGGATTGGGCAGCACGACCAGTCCGTAGGCCCGGTGAACCTCCTCGACTTTCTTAAGTTCGTCGATGAGGGCGGCGTAAACCCGGCTTCCAATTCCTTGCCCGACCCGGTCCGGGCGCAGGTAGATGCTGGTCATTACGGAAGGGCCGTAGGCGGGGCGCTGGTGGAACCTAAGGCTGGCCGCATACCCCGCAACCTCTCCCTCTTTTTCAGCTACAAATAGTTGATAGCGACCGCCTTCTGTAAACTGCGTGAACCAGGTCCTGCGGTTTTCAAGCGACATCTCGACCATCTCGAAAGTCACTACCGAGTTGACGATATAATGGTTGATGATGTCCCTCAGGGCGGACATGTCGGACTCACGTCCTCTGCGAATCAGTGCTTCCATGAAACGATGGTTTAACGTGGTACCCGGAGAGGGGGTCGAACCCTCACTCCCTCGCGGGAACCGGATTTTGAATCCGGCGCGTCTACCAATTCCGCCATCCGGGCAACGAGGAATCCATGAAAATGAGGAAGAAGCAAACGGTTGGCAAGTCTTGAGTTTGGGAAGCCAAGCCGGTTAATAACCTCGCAAAACGACAAAAAATTTGTATTCATATTGTTAATGTCGCTAATAGCTAGTCGTTAGCCACCATTTGTACATTTCACGCGCGCACATGAAAACCTGCCTGAAAACGGTTTTGGGCGCTGTCGCCCTGGCAGCGGTTTCTACTGCCTTGTGTCCTTTTTCAGCTTGGGCGAGGGGGGGAGATAGGCGTGGCGAGCCCACTTCCGAGCTGTCATGGGGCCAGACCGACCCTGCCCCTGAGCAAACGGTGCTGAGGGATTCCGAGGAGCAGCCCGTTGGCGCCATGGACGATCGCAACTATGAAACCTCGGAATCGAGCGCACGCCCAAGGCTTATGGAGGAAGTCTACGAGACCGGCCGGCAAACCGGCTTGGACCAAGGCGGCAAGCAGGGGGATGCCCTAGCCGATGTGAAGAACTCTGCCGGGAAAGGGGAAGTCCAGGGGGTATTCGTTCCCATCGTTCGTACCCTCGAGGTCAAGGCCGATACGAACGGAAACTATCTCTTCCGGGGTAAGGTCCTTGCCGATGGGGGAGCCTCCCTGAGCGCCGTGGGTTTTCTCTTCAGTACCAGCCTCCGCTTCCAAAATCCCCGGAGGGTTCGGGGCGTGCACGAGCCGGGATCCGCCAACTTCCGGGTCGAGACGGACAATCTCCTCCCGGGCAAGACCATTTACTACAGGGCCTACGCCCGCAATTCAGTCGGGGAGAACCGTGGTTCCCCCGGCAAGCTCATCGTGCCGGAAGCGACCGGAAAGGGGACATGGTGGAGCCAGGCCGAAAGTCTGAGCGCCGACTGGCGCCGTTCCAATTGGTTCGGGACCTACAGGAAGGTCCCAGGCATGGACTGGGTCTACCACCAGAAGCTGGGCTGGACCTACGTGGCGGGCGACCAACGGGAGGGGCTTTGGCTCTGGCAGAAGGAAAACGGCTGGACCTGGACGCAGCCCGGCGTTTGGCCCTTTCTGTGGCGCAACGATTCGGGCAGCTGGCTGCGCCACGTGGCTACCCTAGGCGGCAAACCTATTTTCTACGACTACCGGACCGGCAAGTTCCGCAACCTCCCCAAGAAGCAAGCCGAGGCCGAGAAGGAGACAACCGGGAACAGGAACGAAAAGACGGAATCCACAGCGACCGACCCGTCGAAGGATCCGACCAAAGAGGGGAAGCGCAACGACTCCATCGCGACCGACCCGGCCCGGGGGAGCACGCTAGAGGGTAAGCGAACCGAGTCTCCCGCCACGGATCCCGGAAAAACGACCGGGCGAAAGAAGGACGAGTCTCCTGCGACCGACCCGGGCAAAGCTACCGAAGAACAGCCGAAAACGGGTGGTGGGTTTACCGTAACCGACCCGGCTGACGCGACGGGCGAGCAACCCAAGACCGGTACAACCGGTCCGCATACCCACCCGGGCAACACGACGGGCGAGCAGCCCAAAACGGGTGGTGGATTTCCCGTAACCGACCCGGCTGACGCGAAGGGCGAGCAACCCAAGACGGGCGGGACCGATCCGCAACCGGGCAACACGACGAACGATCAGCCCAAGACGGGCGGGACCGAACCGCATCCGGGCACCCATCCGGCCGACACCTCGGGCGATCAGCCCAAGACCGGTGAAACCGAGCCTCCACCTGCGACCGGTCAGGGAAATCCCCCCTTAGGCGGCAAATGAACAGGCTCCTCCCGCTATCCCTTCTTTTCCTCTTGGCCGGTCCTTGGGCCCGGGCGGACCAGAACGACCACTTCATAGGTAAGATCATTCCTTCCGATGCCGACAGTCAGGATCATTTTGGGTCGTCGGTCGCGGTCTGGGAAGACCTTTCGGTGGTAGGGGCGCCCAATGCCAATGCCGTATACGTCTATCGTGAGGAACACAATGGCAGCATGACCAAAATTGCCAAGCTTACGTCTTCTGACGGCGGATCGAACACTCAATTCGGGGGTTCGGTTTCCCTATCCGACGGGATCATCGCGGTGGGGGCCAAATGGTCCGACCAGCACGGGCAACCCAAATCCGGGGCGGCCTATCTTTACCAAGTCCTGCCGGACTGGTCGGTGCACTTCCTGCATAAGGTTACGGCCCACGATGCCAACAACCAAGACTATTTCGGTTCTTCCGTTTCCTTTTCCCAAGGGATTCTTGCCGTCGGAGCGCCATCGGATGACCATAGTGGACGTAATGATGCAGGCTCGGCCTACGTCTATCGTCTGGAGCACAACGGATCGCTTTCCCCTCTGGAGAAGCTTACGGCTTCGGATGCCAACGCTTCCGATAATTTCGGGCATTCTGTTTCCACTTCCCATGGTCTCGTTGCCGTCGGCGCCCCGTCTCACAACCATGACGGAGCCACTTATCTTTACTGGCAGGAAGAGAACGGATCCTTCCTGCAGATTGCCAAGGTTACCGATCCGGATGCAAACTATGCCTCAGGCGGAGAAGGTGATGGTTTTGGTCACGCCGTTTCCCTTGCCGGTGATCTACTGGCCGTCTCAACGATAGGAGAAGACGTCGCTTCCGTTGCTTACGACGTGGGAGCCGTTTATCTTTTCCGCATCGAGGAGGGTATGCCCCATTTGCTCGACGAAGTGTTGGCACCCATCTCAGACATGCATAATTCCGCTCGTTTCGGATATTCCCTTGCCCTGTCGTACGAACTTCTGGCAGTTGGCGCTCAGAATCACAACCATGGTGGGCATTACCAAGCCGGAGCGACATACCTGTACCGGATCGAGCACAACGGAACTGCAGGCCTGATCGAAAAATTCGTCGCGGACGACGCCAATGCCTCGGACAAGTTCGGTACCTCCGTCGCGCTGTCATACGACAATCTTGCGGTTGGGGCTCACAAGACCGATTACTCGGGCAATACGAATGCCGGGACGGTCTACTATTTCGACTCTTGGGCCGCCGCCAACCGGGCCCCGGTCGATATCCGTCCCGAGCCTTTTCTCGGGTTCAGCCCGCAAAAGGAGTGGCTGCTTTACGACCTACAGGCCGGCTGGCTGAAGTCCGCGGAGAGCCTGGTCGTCGATGCCTACGGCTTGGAGGTGGACCCTTCCGACGACTGGAACCTGACCATTCACGAGCATGGATCCCCTTCTTCCCATCCGGTTCACGCATCCTTCACGGGCGCCCCGGACGGGAGCATCGACCTGACCAAGCTGGAGTTCAACCTGCCGTTGCTCGTTCCGATTATTCACGACGAGCCCGAACTGATCCCGCACGCGGTCGCCTGGGAGACGCTGCGCATGCTTCATGCCAAAAACTGCTACTACCTGGATGTAACGGGGGACGGAGCCAGCTCGGGGAACTGGTTCAAGACGGGGCTGGCGGATTTTCTGGTCGGTTATGACGGGCAGGTCCTACTCATACTGGGGACCGAGCCGACGGTTTCCGAGGTTGGGGCTCTTCTTGCCCTATTGGGGATCCCGGAGGCGAGCGAGACCGAAGGGCAGAGGGCCGCGTCCTACTTGGCCGTGCGCTACCTGGATTTCAAGATCAGGCAAAGCGGGCAGAACGAGGGCATCAAGCACATGACCTCTTGGATGAAGACCCAGTTCGACAATGGCGCGGGAGCCGCCGCCAGTGGAATCAACGCTTACTTTGCGGCGACTGGTCTTGGTTATGCGAACGCTCAAGCCTTCATCAACGACTTCAAGGGTGCGGAGGGCCGCAATTTCGTGCAAAACGAAATCGTTCCCAAACTCGACAATTTGGATGCGGGGTCGGTCCTTGGCGGAGACGTCACTGGCGGCCCGCCTCTCAGGTGGGACTGGGTGGTCCCCTCGCTCCACGGCCCTCCCCAATCCAACGTTCAGTATGAGGTCGACGAGTGGGCCAACTTTTTGGAATTCGAAGAGGAATCTCCAGTCGGCACGGTGGTCGGGCGTTTCGAGGCCGTCGATCTTGATCCCCACCTACCCGGGTGGAAGGGCTACGAATTGATCAACCATGGAGCCAACATCAGTTGGTCGGATGCCAAGGCGGCGGCGGATGCGGCCGATGCGGCGGATCCCTTTCACTGGGTGTACCTCGCCACCATTACGAGCGAAGCCGAGCACAATTTGACCAAGGCCCTCGTGGCTCAAGCTGGGCTTAATGCCTGGCTGGGGGCAAACGACGCCGCGGTGGAAGGGGAGTGGCGCTGGACGGAGGGCCCGGAAGGGGAGGAAGGCGAGGAACACAGTGGGCAAGGCCTGCTGTTTTGGGTGGGAGCCGCCAATGGTAATTCGTTCAATGGGTTGTTTTCCAATTGGTCTTCCATAGAACCGAACCCCACTTACTCTTCACAAGGAGATTGGCTTCGTTATAAAGATAACGGGGAATGGGATGATAGCTCGATGAATGCATCTGTTCCTGCCTTTCTCCTCGAATCCGACCAAGTCCTTACCCATGTCTACAGCCTGGTCTCGGGGGCCGGGGACGAGCACAACCACTTGTTCGTTCTTGCAGATGACGGGGCCCTTTTTACGGGGGCCGAGTTCGATTACGAGAACAACGCATCCTCCTATTCCATCCGGGTACGGGTGACCGACGAGCTCAACGCTTCCCGGGAGGAAATCTTCACCATCCGCCTGCTCGACGTAGACGAGGATCCGGATAAGGACGGCTTGCACAATAACGAGGATTTGGACGACGATGGGGATGGATACTCCGATGTCGAGGAGATCGTCGCCGGAAGCGATTCGCGAAATGGTTGGTCCCTTCCACCCGTCAGCAAGGTCATCTACGTCCGGGAGGGAGCCGGCGGGGATGGGAACGGGACCTCCTGGGCAAGCGCCTATGATAACCTCCAAGCCGCCCTGGCCGAGGCCGATGGGATCAACCGGACACAGATCTGGCTGACTTCCGGGGTCTACCGTCCGGACGTCGGACCGGGGCAGACCGAGGGCCAGCGAAACTCGACCTTCCAGCTCAAGAACCGGCTTGAAATTCTCGGTGGGTTCCAGGGGCACGAGGAGGGATTGGAAGATCGGGTCCTGCAGGGTTTCGGGACCTACTTGAGCGGGGATGTCGGGGCCCATAACTGGCCCGGGGACAACGTCCGCCACGTGGTCACGGCCTCGGGGGTCGACCGAACGGCGGTCCTTGCGGACCTGGCCATCGTGCGGGGGCAGGCCGATGGTCCCGGGGAGTGGGACAAGCGCGGGGCGGGAATTCTCGCCGCCGCGGGGAGCCCGAGCCTGCGCAACCTGGGCTTTTTCGACAACCATGCCGAGGGGACGAACGGGGGTGGAGGAGCCCTCTGCGTCTACGATGGAGGATCGCCCCAAGTGTTCTCGACCATCTTTCAGAGCAACTCGGCCCAGTGGGGTGGGGCGGTAAAGTTGAGCATGGGGAGCTCGGCGGTCTTCTACAACACCCTCTTTTTGGGCAACCAGGCAGAAAACGGGGGAGCCGTAGTGGTCTGGGAAAGTAACGCCTCGATCATCCACTCGACCATGGTGGAGAACAACGCCAGCACCGGCGGGGGCATCTACGTGGGGAGCAATTCCATCGTGGCCTTCGACAATTCCATCGCCTGGGACAACCAGGCGTCCCAGGAGCCTTCCGGCTACGTCAACCAGAGCTTTTTCGTTGCCGACCACTCCGTCATCCAGGGCGGACACGGCGACCTGCCGGACGCCGATCCTCTCTTTGCCGACCCCGCCAACCACGATTTCCGCCTGCGTGTGGGTTCTCCCTTCGTCGATGAGGGCAACCCGGCCAAGGTGGGAGCCCTCCCGGTCGACTACGGCGGCGCTCCCCGCAACCTGGATGCGGGGCCCGACCTGGGTCTTTTCGAGGGCGCGGTGGATGCGGTGAACCTGAGCGGGACGATCACTTATTCGGGCGAAGTTGACACCGGCCCCTTCCGGGTCTGGCTGATGGACCAGTCGGGCATGAAGGTCAAGCAAATGGAAATGGAAGCCGCCGGTCCCTACTCGTTTGTGGTGGAACGCGGGCACGGCTACATGGTCAAGGCCTTCCGGGACGCGGCCAACGACGGTTGGCCCAGCGTGGGGGATCCTTGGGACTATCACCTGCATTATCCTATAGAAATCAACGAGCCCCGTAATGATTTCGACGTGCACCTTAGCGACGCCGTTCCCGACCAGAACGCGACGGTCTCGGGGGAAGTCTTCTACGAGGGCCCGGTCCCCGGTCCGGTCATCGTAGCGGCCCTGGACCAGGCAGACCTCCTCGTCGACATCCGGTTGCTGCCCGAGGGCCCCGGTGATTTTGCTTTTTCCCTGCCCAAGGGGAAAATCTACCAGTTTCTGGCCTTCAGGGACGGAAACGGGAACGGCGAGCTCGACAACGAGTGGCAAGTGGGCGAACCCTCTTCGATGCATGGAGACTGGAACGAAACCACCCAAACCTTCAACACCTTCGTGTTCGTGGGTGGGGATATGGCGGACGTCGATATCGTTCTTGCCGACGGCGATCATGATGAGGACGGGCTGACGGATTGGGAGGAACACCTGACCAGGCCGGTTGATCCTCTCGACGACCTGGTTGCCGAATATTACCTCGAGGGAAATGCGTTTGATGACTCGGGCAACGGGAACCACGGAATGGTTGCCGGGCCCGCGCCCGCCCAAGACAGGTTCGGCGAGGAGGGGATGGCCCTCTTCTTCGACGGGGAGGACGACTTCGTCGAAGTCCCCCCACTCGAGCTGGGAAGCGAATACACCCTTTCCGTATGGATCCTTCCCGGGGAGCCGAAGGGAGGCGGGTACTTCAATATTCTTTCCGACGACGGGAACCCGGTCTGGGGGGTTCGCGAGGGCAATTTGAAGCAGTATCTATTCGGGCGGGTCGAAGGCTCGCCCGTGCCGCGCCACGAGTGGACCCACCTCATGCTCGTACGGGACGGGGAAACCCACACGCTCTACGTCAACGGCGAGCAGGACGAGACGGGGGAAGCCTTGGCGGGAGACGACGTGTTCTCGGTAATCGGGGCCTACAAGCCGGTCGCGGGGGCTCTGGAGGACCGCGAGCCCTTCCACGGGACGATCGACGATTTGCTGGTTTACGGGACCGCCCTGTCACCCGATGAGGCGCACGACGCTCATTTCTTTGAAAGCCTCAGCCTCAACGAGGGCCTGTACCTCTTTTATCCGCTTGATGGGCATGCGGACGAGGAGGAAGAAGGAAAGCACGGCGCCGTTCATGGAGCCGAACCCGGCGAGGACCGCTTTGGGGAGAAGGGCTTTGCCCTTTCCTTCGATGGGGTGGACGATCACGTCCAGCTCCCGGCCCTCGAGCTGGGAAGCGAGTACACTTTGTCGGTCTGGGTCCGCCCCGAAGAGGAAAAGGGAGGCGGGTACTTCAACGTCCTTTCCAACAACGGCGATCCGGTCTGGGGGGTTCGCGAGGGCAACCTGAATCCCTATCTTTTCGGGCGGGTCGAGGGCTCGCCCGTGGAGCGCCACGAATGGACGCAACTGGTCATCGTGAGGGATGGCGAGAGCCACACGCTCTTCAAGAACGGGGAACTCGATGCAACCGCCAACGCCCCGGCGGGGAACGACGTTTATTCGGTGATCGGCGCCTATATGCCCGGAGCCGCCGAAATGGACGACCGCGAGCCCTTCCACGGGACGATCGATGATCTCATCATCTGGGAGAGGGCCTTGTCCGGCGATGAGGTCTTCCTTTTGCACGACCTTACCCGGCCTGGTCCGCATGAGGAGGCATTCGTCCCGATCGTGAGGACGGGCTCACATGAGGAGGAAGATGGGGCCTACGTCTTCGACGGCCAAATCCTTACCGACGGCGGGGCTCCCATCCTCGAGGCCGGGATCGTTCTCAGCACCAGCATCATGGGCCATGACCCTATCCGGGCACCGGCCCAATTAATGGGGGAGACCCTCGAATTTTCCGTATCCCTTAGCGGGCTTGAGCCGGGGGTCAGGTATTACTACCGGGCTTACGCCGCGAATGAAGTTGGTGAGAACCTCGGGAGCCTGAAGAAGCTGGTGACCCGGGAGGATGATCTTCCGGGGGCGTGGTGGAGGGACATGCCGGCGGTTGGAGGAGGCTGGCGGGCATCCGGTTGGTTCGGGGAATTCCGCAGGTTCGAGCAGACGAACTGGATTTATCATGCCAAGCTCGGCTGGGCATTCGTGGTTCCGGACGAGGAACGGGGGCTTTGGCTTTGGCAGGAAGAGCATGGCTGGCTCTGGACGCGGGAGGGCGTGATGCCCTACCTGTGGCGCCACAGGTCGGGGAACTGGCTCTACCTGTATGGCAAATTCGGCGGGACGCCGGTCTTCTACGATTTCGAATAGTTCCCGGACCGTTTCCAAATGAACGGCTTTTTTGTAATGGATTTATGCCATTCATTCGTGCCATAGTCGAATTATGGCTTTCGAGGGTCTGATTACCGAATTGAAGAGGTTTACGCGCGAACGCGTGCCGGGCATGAAGGCCCGTCAATCGATCGAGGCCCTCGGCGGCCCCATATACGACCTCGAGCTGGAGTTCCTGTCCTCCTCCCGGACCTTCGGGTCGATCATGACCAAGGAGTACGAGGACGGGCAGACCGTGGTGTGCATGCTGAAAGATCACGACCTGGAGGTTGCGGTGATGCTTTTCTCCTCCGCCAACGACTGGGTTAGGGGAATGGAAAAGGGCAAGGCGTTCGATCTGCGGGCCCGCCTGGTTTCCTACGACACGCTCTACGAAAGGGCCATTTTCGGCCATGCCCAAGAAGAAACGGAGGAAGCGGTATCCGCCGAGGCTCCGCCGGCAGCGGCCGAACCCGAGCCCGTCCAGCCCATCGAGCAACACCGGGAGGTAATCCGGCGGGCGGTCCGCGGGGATGCTACGACCAAGCGTCCCCGCAGGCTGAGGAACAAAAAGGTTTCGCAAAGGAAAAGCTTCCGAAAGTCCGCCCATGCCATGGCTCCTGGGGCCATCAAGGTCTGGGGCAAGCCCCGCAAGCTTAAGGTGAGCAAGAGGCCCTCCGCCCGCAAGAAATCCACCGGGCATCCCATGCCTGCGAGGAAACCCCTCAAGAAGACCAGGAAGGCGGCCGTGCCCAAGTTCCGAGTCACGGCAGGCCCCTCTGCGCAACCCCCGTCTTTTCCACGGACCGCGCCCGCTTCGCAGCCCCCTCCGGATCCCGCACTCGTATTGCGAATCCTCAGGAAGGGAAGAGTGCAGGGCAAGGGGGTCCTGTCTTCCCCCGAACTGCAGATTCTCGACCAGGCCGGTTTCGGCTCAGCCGTATCCTTTCCCCCGAAAGACGAAAGCGGATCGCCCCGTATCTTCATCGGGATATTCCTTATCTTAGCGCTAATGCTGGTCTTGTTGGTTGATTCCGGCTTCCCGCCGGGGGTCCTCATTTTCTTTTTCGGAGTCGGGATATTCGGTTGCTTCTTTCCCGAGATCCGCGGATTTGTTACCGACGATTGAGTCTGTTTCCTCCCTTATGAACCCATCACCTGATCTCCCCTCAACCCATCTTTGCAAATGAGCTTGCGCCAACTGATCGACGTTCTGACGGACCTCAGGGAAAACCGCAAGCTTGGCTCCGAGGCGGATGAAGCCGTTCGTCCGTTCCAAGGAAAGAATTACTCCTCCGGCTTTAGCTTCGGCTCCTCCTCGAGAACCTTTGCGAATCCTCATGACCCGTCCTTTGAGGGGGGTCAGACCGTGACGGGAGAGATTGCGGGTGAGGGTCTGGAGTTTTCCCTTCTCCTGCCCGAGTCCGAAAACGAGTGGGTGACCGGCCTCGAGAGAGGGGAGGAATTCTCGGCCTCCGTTCGGTTTCTGGGTTTCGACGGCCTCTACCAGCGAGGCATATTTGGCTTTCTGGGAAAGGCGGGCGGGGAGGATGCGGTTCCCGCTGCCGGGCAACCTGAGGAAGCCGAAGCCGAGCCTCCGGAGGGCGATGCCGAACCGGACGAAGATCCGCCGGTGGACAAGGAGCTCGGCCCGGACCTGGAAGCCCCGGCACCGGCGCGGAAAGATCAGGCGC
>TARA_B100000674_G_scaffold196748_1_pt1 | contig 69494 bp, 50 predicted proteins | sample TARA_B100000674 | Tara Oceans TARA_B100000674 (sample SAMEA2622759) | marine metagenome | biome: marine biome (ENVO:00000447); feature: surface water layer (ENVO:00002042); material: "saline water (ENVO:00002010), including plankton (ENVO:xxxxxxxx)" | depth 5 m | reverse complement strand
GCGCAGTTGGCGGCGCGAGGGGTGAGCGGCCCCATTCACCTGCTGGCCATCTCTCTGGGGGGGATGGTGGCCATTGAATGGATGCATCGGCATCGGCAGGAGGTGGCGTCAGGGGTGATCATCAACTCGTCCCTGCGCGATGCGGGTTCATTGTTTGAGCGCCTGCAGCCGGCCAACTATCCCGCCATTCTGAAAACCATGTTGCTGCAACGGGATCCCCTGTCACGGGAACAGCTTATCCTGGACATCTCCAGCAATCTGTATCCGCACAAAGGGGAGCTGGCCCATAAATGGGCAGGCTACGCCAGCACCCATCCCACCAGCCTGAAAAACGCCGCTCGGCAGCTGCTGGCGGCGGCCCGCTACCGGGCGCCCAAGCGCCGCCCCCACGACCAGGTGTTGTTGCTGAACAGTGCCCGTGATCGCCTGGTGAATCCGGTGTGCAGTCAGCGCATGGCGCAGCGTTGGCACTGGCCTCTGCTGACCCATCCCCGCGCCGGGCACGATCTGCCGTTGGATGACGGGGCGTGGATTATTCAGCGTATTCAGGCTTGGCAGCAGGATGCGGCGCGGCAGCAAACCCCTTTGGCATAATCTTTTCATGTTGCACCGGCAGTAAGGCGTTTGCCTGCACTGAATGACAAGTGAGGATATTGCATGACGAAACCAACCAAGGCACCCAAGGCTGAGCGCAGTGCGGCAAAAATTGCCTTTGATCTGCTTACGGCGGAGGACGATGGTCGGGTCTGCAAGGACATTCCGGAGAGCGCCTGTCGGGATCAGCCACAGAATTTTCTTATCCATGTGATTTCCCTTTCGTTAACCAAGGCAGCCGATGGTTTTATTAACCCCAAGCTGGTATTGAGCTGGATTCTCACGGCCATGGGCGCGCCGGGCTTTTTTGTGGGGTTGCTGGTGCCGGTGCGTGAGGCCGGTGCCTTGCTGCCCCAATTGTTCATCGCCGGTTTCCTGCGCTCCCTGCCGTTGCGCAAATACGCCTGGGCCCTGGGCAGTTTTGTTCAGGGAGCCTGTGCTGCGGGCATTGCTTTGGCCGCGCTGCTGTTGCGTGGTTTTGAGCTCGGTCTGGCGGTGGTGGGTTTGTTGGCGTTGCTGGCCGTCGCCCGCAGTGTTTGTTCGGTTTCCTACAAGGATGTGCTGGGAAAAACCGTGGGCAAATCACGGCGCGGCACCGCCACCGGTACCGCCAGTACAGTGGCGGCAGCGGTGGTGATCCTGTATGCCCTGACCATATCATCCGGCATGTTTGAGAAACAGTATCTGGTGATTGTGGGCCTGTTTATGGCGGCGGGATTCTGGTTGCTGTCCAGCGTGCTGTTTCTGTCCCTCACCGAAGAAAAAGGGGCGACGGAAGGGGGCGGTAATCCGTTTGCAGTGGCAAAGGAACACCTGGGCTATGTGTTCAGTGATGGTCAGCTGGGGTTGTTTATTTTGACTCGCGGCTTGCTCATAGCCACGGCGTTGGCGCCACCGTTCATGGTGGCCCTGCAGGCGCAGGACGTGCGCGAGGGGGTGGCGGGATTGGGCTGGTTGTTGTTGGCCTCAGCCTTGGCCAGTCTGTGCAGCAGCTATGTGTGGGGCCGCCTGGCGGATGTCTCCAGCCGCAAGGTGCTGATGTTGTCGGGGGCGTGCGCCGGCGTGGCGTTGTTGTTGACGGTGCTGTGCGCCCGCCTGGACTGGTTGCGGGAAACCTGGCAGTTGCCGGTGTTGTTGTTTGGTTTGATGGTGGCCTATGAAGGTGTGCGGTTGGGCCGTTCCACCCATCTGGTGGACATGGCAAACCCGGACAAGCGGGCTGCCTATACGGCGCTGTCCAATACCGTGATTGGTGTTTTGCTGTTATTGGGTGGCGTGTTCAGCGTGGTGGCCAAGGTCTATGGTGAGGTGACGGTGCTGGCCTGGTTTTGCGGGATGAGTTTTGCTGCCTGCCTCAGTGCATCCCGATTGCGGGAAGTCCAGTCAGAGGACTGAACTTGCCACACATGGGGCCCCGTTGCCAGCAGTGCGAGGTCAGCGCAGGGGCAGACCTTTGTTCAGGCGGCGCCGGAAATCCCACATCAATGCCAGCCCGGGCAGTTGGCGCAGGGTTCGGGGCAAGCGGTTGTTCACCGTGGCCAGCAGTTTGATGGCGCGTTTGAAACGGCGTTCCTCTTTCGGCCCCCAGGGCAATCCCATCTGTTCACGTATGGTGGGGTGCAGGAAACCGCTGGTGAGGAGGCGGCCGGAGCTGCCGAAGGCAAAGCTGATCACCGGCCCCAGGAAACGGAGATCCACCAGTTGCATCAGCCATTGTTTGACATCCTGCGGAATGACGATGGTATCCAGGGTCGAATTCCAGTATTGCCAGAAGGCGTCTATGTCCTCGGGCCACATGTCCGGGCGGACCTGCAAAGTGGTGCCCAAGGGCTTGGCGAATTCATAGAAGCGGGCCTGGTCTGCCTTGGACATGGGGCCGCGCAGTTTTTCGTAGACATCCAAATGGCCCCAGAACAGACAGGCCGCGACCCACAATTGCAGATTGGGGTCCAGGCCCCGGTATTGGATGGGTGATTGTGCCGTGGAGGTGACCTGGGCGTGGGCCTGGTTGATGGCCCGGCGGTAGGCCAGTTTCTCCTCGCTGGTACCGTAAAACGCCACCGAAAGATAACTCAAGGTGGTGCGTGCCCGTTTGATGGGGTGCAGCAGAATAGAGCCGGATTCCACCCGGCTTTCCATGACCCCGTGACCAACGCCGGGGTATGCCAGCTGCATGATGGTGTTGGCGGGGCCGCTCAACAGGCCGATACTGTCAATGCAGCCGGGGATGGCGGCATCCAGTTCTTGGGCGGTGGTGTGCTCCCACTGGGTCTGAATAGGCTGTTTTTTGGCCTCAGAATGGGGCTGATCCGGGGTGTTATCCAGTTCGTGTGCGGCAGAATTCATAATCTTGCTCACTTTGAAGTTGGTTTGGGTTATCCTAAACCAAGCAATTATTCAGAAAAACTCGGATATTCAAAGTTCAGGATAGAATACTTTGAGCGGCAAGCAAGTCTATGATTTAAATTATAAAAAAGTGCCCAAGCAGGCCCGGGCCAAGGCCACGGTGAACGCCATAATCCAAGCAAGTGCTCAGATTTTGGTGGAGGAGGGCTACGCCGGATTGACCACCAACAGGGTGGCGGAGCGGGCAGGGGTGAGCATTGGTTCGGTGTATGAATACTTTCCCGGCAAGGAGGCCATGGTGGCGGCGGTGGCCACACAGCTGGTGGAAGTCATGCTGGCGGAGATGCAGTCTGCCCTGTTGCGGGCCGAACGGCTGGCGTTTGAGCCGGCCATGCGCCACTGGATCGAGAGCCTCTATAAGATTTCATGTGCCCAGCATCAATTGCTGAAAGTGTTGTTGTTCCAGGTGCCGTTTGTGCATCAGGTACCCGCGGTGGCGGGGATGCGCGCGGAGCTGTTTCGGCTGGCGTTGGTGGGGGCCAGCAAAACCCGGGAATACCATTTTATTCACCTGTCCCGGGAATCCCTGTACCTGATTACCAGTATGACCGGCGCTGCCCTGTTGCAGCTGGCCCTGATGCCCCCGCCCGGCCTGGATATCGATGCCATAATAGATGAACTCACCCAGAAAATGATTCAGTGGCTGTATCAGGCCCGCGATGGCGATAAACACTAAGGCAAGGCGATGCATCATCACGGCACTCATCACCGGCACCCTCCCGAGTCACAGCAGGCGCAAAGCGGCCGGCGTATTGCGACCGCGTTTTTCCTCAATCTGGCGTTCTCGATTATTGAGTTTGTGGGGGGGTGGCTCACCAACAGTACCGCCATCATGGCCGATGCCGTGCATGACCTTGGGGATAGCCTGTCCATCGGCAGTGCCTGGTTGCTGGATAGGGTGGGCCGGCGCCGCGCAGATGACCAGTTCACCTATGGTTACCAACGATTGTCGCTGTTCGGTGCCCTGTTGAATGGGGTGGTGCTGGTGGCCGGTTCCATCTGGGTGTTGAGTGAAGCCATACCGCGATTGGCGGAGCCGGTGATGCCGATGACCGAAGGCATGTTGGGGCTGGCGGTATTGGGGGTGGCCGTGAACGGTTTTGCCGCCTACCGGCTCAGTGCCGGCAACACTCTCAATGAACGGGTGTTGAACTGGCATCTGATGGAGGATGTGTTTGGCTGGCTGGCGGTGTTTGTGGTGGCGCTGATCATGCAGTTTGTGGAGTGGCCGATTCTGGACCCTCTGCTGTCCATCGGTTTCACCCTGTTTATTCTGTTCAGTGTGACGCGCCTGCTGTGGAGCACGGCCAAGCTGTTTTTTCAGGCGGTGCCGGATCCCGCATTACTGGCGGAACTGCGCCGGACGCTTGTGGATACCGACGGCGTGGCCGGCGCCCACCATTTGCATCTGTGGTCTTTGGATGGGGAGCATCATGTGTTGTCGGTGCATCTGGTGCTGAGTCGGGATTTTGATCCCGCGGCCCAGGTGGAACTGAAAGCATTGATCGCCGCTCGGCTGGCCACGTTCCGCCTCAGCCATACCACCATCGAGTTTGAGTTCGCCCATGAACCCTGCCGGGATGCCTGAACCGCCAGCGTTCAGATCAACATCAGTTGCGGTTGCGGGCATCGCGGTACTGGCTTGGGGTTTGCCCGGTCCACTGGCGAAAGGCCCGGGTAAAGTTGGCCGGATCCTGATAACCCAACAGGCCGGCAACCCGCTGCACCTCAAGATTGCTGTCATCGAGCAGTTGAATGGCATCCCGCCGTTTGGCTTCTTCCAGCAGGGCTTTGTAGTTGGTGCCTTCCTCATCCAGGCGGCGGCGCAGGGTGCGGGAGGTCATGTGCAGGCGCCGGCTGATCTGTTCCAGTGTGGGATAGCCATCGGCACCGAAAGTCATTTCATGGCGGACTTTCTCCCGCACAATGTAGCCTTCATCGTCCAGCAACGCTGCTTCCCGCTGGCACTGCCCAATGGCAAATTCCAGACCGGTTGGGTTGTGCATGGGCAGTGGTCGATGCAGCAGGGTTTCACTAAACCGAAATTGATTGGCCGGCATGTTGTAGCGCACCCGGCCCAGGGCCCGCGCTACCTTTTCGGCGTAATAAGGTGGGGGGCCGGAAAACCAGATTTCCAGATCGTCCCGGCTGGCATTCACCAGTAACTGGAAACCACGGTAAAAGCTGGCCATGGTGCATTCAAAACTGAGCTGGTCCAGGGGCGGTGGCAGTGGAAACAGATGGTTGAGATCGACGATGCACTGGGGCGCATCGGTACTCAGGGAGACGGTCATGGCGGGCCCCAGCAGCTTCCAGTAACGAATCAGCAACTGCGCCGCCTCACCCAGCGTTGCGCTGCACAGCAGGGCGTAGCCCAGGTTACTGTAGGCCGTTGGCGGCATGCGCAGGCCCACGTCCACACCCAGAGTATCATCGTCCAGCACGGTGATGACCGCTGAGATCAGATCCCGCATCTGCAGCAGGGTCAGTTCCGGACTGTGGTGATCAAGGGTGGCCACCGGCAGCCCGGCCAGGCGGGCGAGGAGGGTGAAGTCGGCATTGCGCTCCCGGGCGTAATCCAGATAAGCCCGGGGGAACAAGGCCGGCACGGTTTGTTCCTGCCAGGTGCTCTTTCTTTTTGTCATGGTTCGCTTCCCGCAGCCCCGGTTCTGGTGGAGTGGTCAGGAAAACGACTGTAGCAGGATCTCCCGCGGTCAGGAATGGCCTCTAATGACAAGTTATAGTGCCGCTCGGCACACCTCCACAATTTGTTTTGCCGGCGCCTGGTGAGGCGGCACGGTTACTCCCGCAGCATGACGCGCCCCACCAGGTTGGAGAAACCCTGGGGAAACACCCGGGTCAATGCATCCAGCAGGTAGGCATCCTTGCCCACCAGGAGCCGTTGCTTGTTATTGAGAATGCCGCTGATGATGATGCTGGCGGCTTTTTCCGCTGTGGTGCCGGCGATTTTTTCGAAGCGTGCCGCCGCCTGCTCCTTACTGAGTTTGGGGGACAGTGGTTTGATGATGCGGCTGTTGCGTACGATGTTGGTTTTAATGCCGCCGGGGTGCACGGATGTAATGTGGATATTGGTGCCCCGCAGTTCCTGAATCAGGGTTTGATTCAATGCCTTTACGGCGTGCTTGGCGCAGTTGTAGGGGCCGTTGCTGGGAAAGGGAAAGAAGCCGTTGACGCTGGAGATGTTCACCACATGGCCTTCCGGCCGTTGCCGCAGGTAAGGCAGGAAGGCCTTGGTGCCATAGAGCACGCCGTAAAACACAATATCGAACACCCAGTTGAAATCGTCGTAATCGAGATCCTCAATCATGCCCTGGGAGGCAACGCCGGCGTTATTGATGACCACATCCACTCTGCCGTGGGCGGCCACCACATCCTCTGCCCATTGATATACCTGCTCTTTCTTGGCGACATCAACCAGGTGGATGGTGACCTGAGTGCCCGGCGGCAAACTGGCCACGGTTTCGCTCAGTCCAGCTTCGTCGACGTCGGCCAGTGCCAGGCGGCAGCCACGGGCGGCCAGTTGTTGTGCCAGGCAGCGGCCGATGCCGGATGAGGCCCCGGTCAGGGCCACTACCTTATCGTGCAATGTTTTCATTCTGTATTCCGTAATGGGATTAGGTTGATTTTTTTGTGGCTTCACTGTAAACCAGCGGACGCCGGTGGGCCAGATGCGGGCGGGACAATCTGCCTGTCATATGGGGCCGTGCCGGTGGTGACGGACGGCCTTTCAGGTGCCCGGATCAGGGGGCCGAAAAACAGCAGATTCCGTGGTTCTATCTATAATTCAGATGTTCTACCCAATAAACGTGCATGGTGAATGCACTTCACAGGATTGAAATAACAGCCCGTTCAGTTGGCTGTTTGGTCACAGGGTCGTGAGTACACATCATCAAAACCCCTTATCCGTAAAAGTTGTCATCCCCCTGTTGCTGCTGCTCACCATAGTGGCGGGCTGGTACCTGCATGTGGGCACGCGAGAGCGGATTCTGGACTATAAAGTGGCGGAGCTGAGCCATCAGCTCAATCTGCGGGAAAACCTGCTGATTCGGGACATCGAAGAGGCCCGCCTGAAAGTCCGTTTCCTGTATTCGACACCACCGGTACAGGGCATTGTCAGGGCAACGGCCAACAACGGCCTTGATCCATATGACGGCACTCAATTGACGCAGTGGTATGTGCGTTTGGAAACCATTTTTGAAGCCTATCTGGAGAACAACCCCAATATCACCCAGGCGCGGTTCATTGGTGTGGCCGATCAGGGGCGTGAGCTGGTTCGGGTGGCACGCAGCTTGGGCAATATTAAAGTAACAGGCCGGGGCCAGCTGCAGCGCAAGGGCGAGCGTGACTATTTCCAGCGGATCAGCGAACTGGCGTTCGAAGAGACCTATGTTTCCGGGATTAATCTCAACCGGGAACACGGGCGGGTGGTGATTCCTTATCAGCCCACCTATCGTGCCGGCATACCGGTGTACGATGCTCAACAGCAATTGTTTGGCATGATGGTGCTGAATTTTGATGCCCGCAGGATACTGGGTGAACTGCAAAGCGACCTGCCTGATACGGTGGATATTCTGCTGCTGAATGCCAATGATGGTTTTATTGTTCACCCGGATCCGGATTACGCCTTCCAGCAGGAGCTGGGCGGGGTTGCGGATTGGGGTAACTATTATCGGCAGCTGGAGGATCCCTTTCCCAAGCTCCAACATTTGCTGGAACAGCGCACCGGGCTTGAGTATTACGCTATGGAATCGTTGGTATCGATCCCGAACTCGGGCGGTAATCAGTTTATGCGGTTGGTACTGAAAACGCCGGTTGCCCTGGTGGAGGAAGAACTGTTTTACCAGAGCACGCAGACGCTGGTGGTGGCCGGGGGTGCGCTGGTGCTGGTCATCGTGTTTCTTGTGATTTACCAATCCAATGTCACCAAGAATCTGCGCCTCAGTGAAGCCCAGGCGCAGTTCGAAGCCATTATTGAAGGCTCATCCGATGCCATTGTGGGTATGGACACCATGGGTGTGGTGACCAGTTGGAATACCTCTGCCCAGGATATTCTGGGCTACTCCTCCCGTCAGGCCCTCGGCCAGCGGCTGGATCATCTGATCGCGGTGGAGGGGCAGCAGGAAAAGATCGATCCGGTAATCAAGCAGATCGCCATGGGAAAATACCATGAACCGCTGCGCCTGACGTTGGCCAAGCGTAATCAATCGCAGTTGCATGTTTCGATGTCGTTCTCCCCGATCATGCTGGATTCCCACAGAGTGGTGGGAGTGGCCACCATCATCCGGGATATTACCGAGCAGGTGGAAGCGGAAGAAGAAATCCAGAAGATGAACGCGTCACTGGAATACCAGGTACAGGAGCGCACCCGCGAGCTGGAGGCGGCCCGTAATGAAGCGTTGTCCGCCAGTCTTACCAAAAGCAGTTTTATCGCCAACGTCAGTCATGAAATGCGAACCCCCCTGAACGGCATTATCGGCATGCATAACATGCTGCGTAAAAGCAATACTGCCGAACAACATAATCGTTACCTGGCCATGGCGGAGGCCAGTGCTGAAGCCCTGGCCTCACTGATCAATGATGTGCTGGATCTGTCGAAGATTGAAGCGGGCAAACTGGAAATAGAGAACGTTAATTACGATCTGATTGAGGTGGTGTCCCATGTGGTGACGTCCCTGTCCATCAAAGCGTTTGAAAAGAACATCGAACTGATTCTGGATGTTGCGGGGATTGAGCAGGCAACGCTGGTGGGTGATGCCAGCCGCCTGCGTCAGATTCTTATTAATCTGGTGGGTAATGCCATCAAGTTCACCACCACCGGCTGGGTTAAGCTGGCGCTGCAAACGCAACAGTTGACCGACGGGCAAGTGGAGGTGGGGATTCAGGTGCAGGATACCGGCGTCGGTATCTCAGCGGAAAAACAGGCCTGGATATTTGAAGCTTTTGCCCAGGAGGACAGCAGCGTCACACGACGCTTTGGCGGCACCGGGCTGGGCCTGTCCATCACCCGTCAATTGTGCCATTTGCTGGACGGAGATATTCAGTGTGACAGCGAACAGGGCGAAGGCAGTACTTTTCGTTGCACCCTGCGACAGGGCATCAGCCAGGAGCCGGGGCTGGATGTGAGTTTGGATCTAAGCGCAAAACAGTTTCTGGTGGTGGACCCCTGTCTTGAGGTGGCCGCCGGTATTGCCCGTCAGCTGCGCTGCTGGCAGGCCGGTGAGGTGGATTGTCTGACGGGCCCCGATATACACAAGCTGCCGGCGCTCGTCACGCAAAAAGCGTTCGACCTTGTGCTGGTGGATGAAACCCTGGTGGATGCAGCGGTGCCGGAGGGAATGGAGGGTATGAAGGGAATGGACGCTCAGCGACTTGTGCTGCTGGTCCATTTTATGGGGCGTGATCAGCCTTCCAGGCATGGGCAATCTTTCCTTAATCTGCAGAAACCGGTAACACCGCTCGCGTTGGCCAGGTTGCTGCATCAGGCTGGGGTGGTACCGGCTTCGGCGCAGGCGCAGGTTGCCGATCGCATCGATGCCGCCATCGTGCCGCAAGCCCTTGACCTGTCAAACCTGAACATTCTGGTGGTGGATGATAACCGCATCAACCAGCAGGTGGCAGTGGGAATGCTTGAGGATTACGGTGCGACGCTGATCACCGCGGATAATGGACAAGAGGCCCTTGCCCGCATGGCGGAAACCACATTCCACCTGGTATTGATGGATTGTCAAATGCCGGTGATGGACGGCTATACGGCAACCCGGGAAATCAGAAAAGGCAGCGCCGGTGAACGTTCAAAATCCATTCCTATCGTGGCCATGACCGCCAGTGCCATGGCGGGTGATCGAGAGCGCTGCATGAGCGCCGGGATGGATGACTACATCACCAAACCCCTGGAACCCGAAGAGCTGGAAACCCGGCTCGTATACTGGAGCCATCAAATCCGGAACAATAAACCGGTGGTGTCTGGTGGGGCGACTGCCACAGGAGTCGCGGCGCAGTCGGCGACTGCTGATCTGGGTGACTACCCGGTATGGGATTCCGGTGCACTGGCGAAAAGAGTGAAGTACAAACAACATCGAATGCTGGAGATGATCAGCCTGTTCAAAGAGGTGAGCGCAGAAAAAATAGATCAACTGAGCGCGGCCATTGAACAGGAACAATTTGCCCGGGTTGATGCCATCGCCCATGCCATTAAAGGGTCGGCGGGAAACCTTGGGGCGACACGGCTACAGATGCTGTGCCAGCACATCGAAACGGCAGCCCGGGCCCAGGCCAGCCGACAATTGCAGATGAGCAAAGACCAGTTGCACGATGAATACAACCTGTTACTGGTACAGTTGCAGCAGAAAGGCCCGGACCGACAGGATGCTATCAATTAGCGTCAGGGGTTTTTCGCCCCAGAATCGATCAGATAGCGGCGCCAGGCACCCAGTTCGGTGATGTCTTCAGCAGCGTCCAGGCCATAGGGCTCGCAGATGAACCCACTCTCCCAGCGTCCATCCTGCAATTGTACTTTGCCGATGCCCAGCGGGGCTGGAACCTCCGCCACGAAACTGCCGAACGCCTCCAGCGGCACCCGCCACACTTCCACTTCGATGGCACGGCCGCCTTCCTCCACCCGCAGCATGCCCGGGCGTAAAGGCGGGCCGCCGGCCAGGGCGAATAACTTATAGCAAGGGGCAGATTGGGTGGCCTCCACCAGGGTGGCACCGCGCTCCTGCAATTGCCAGTTGAGCGGCAATCCATCCAGGTGGGCGCCGCACACCACAAGGTTGATCGCGGTGCTTGGTGGTTTCGACGCCGGTGTCGTTGCCCTGGGGTGAAGCGCCGTTGCGCCCAGGGTGATGGGGTTGGCTTGTTGCAGGGCACGCCCGATACTCAACAGCCGTTTGTCGCTGAACGCATGCTGAAACAGGGTGATGCCGAAGCCCACACCGTTGCGATAAAAGCCGGAGGGGATGGCCAGTGCACTGCAATCCAGAAGGTTCATGAAGTTGGTGTAGTAGCCCAGGTTGCTGTTCAGTTGAATAGGGTCGTTCTGCACCTCGGCCACCGTGTAAATACTGCCGTTGGTGGGGGTGACGATGGCATCGACCTGCTGCAGCACAGCCGCTGCCTGTTGCGCGTAGGCCTGTAATTGATACTGGGCACGAAACGTATCCAGGGCAGAGGGTTGGCTGCCGCTGCCGATGATGGTGCGGATCACCGGCAACAGGGCGTCTGGTGCGGATTCAATTAAGGCTTGGGTTGCCAGATAGCGTTCTGCCACCCAGGGGCCCTCATACAGCAGCCGGGCCGCGCTGCGAAAGGGTTCAAAATCAATCTCCACCAGTTCGGCACCCAGATCACGCAACGGTTGCAGGCCGGCGGTAAACAGGGCCTCGGCTTCGGTGTTGCCGAAAAAATTCAGTTGCGAGGCAGGGGGTACCCCAATGCGCAGGGCTCCGCTGTGTGAGTTGAAATAGCGTTTGCTGTTGGCATAGGGGTTGGCGCGGGCGTAAGGATCCTGCGGGTCGAACTGAGCGGCCACATCAAACACGGTATTGGCGTCGTCCACCGTGAGCGCAAAAATGGAAACGCAATCCAGGCTACGGCAGGCGGGAACCACGCCCCGTGTACTGAGCACGCCCTTGCTGGGCTTCAGGCCCACGATATTATTCAGCGAAGCCGGCACCCGTCCGGAACCGGCGGTGTCGGTGCCCAATGAAAAGCTCACCAGTGCCTTGGCCACGGTGACGGCCGAGCCTGCACTGGACCCACCGGATACGTATTCGCTGTTGAGCGCGTTATGGCATGGGCCCCAGGGCTGCGGCGAACGCACACCCACCAGGCCGGTAGCGAACTGATCCAGATTGCTTTTGCCCAGGGGCAGGGCACCGGCAGCCAGCAACTGCTGGACCACAAACGCGTGCTGCTGCGGTGTATAAGTGAACGCCGGGCAGGCTGCGGTGGTGGGAATGCCGGCCAGATCGATGTTGTCTTTAATGGCGAAAGGGATGCCGTAGAGCGGTAATTGCTGCGGGTTTTTGCCTTTCAGTGCTGCCAGATACGGCGCGAGTTCCGCCTCGCTGAGCAGATGTATCCAAACCGGATTGCTTTGATTCAGCGCCAGGTTGGCCTGGCGCAGACTGTGGATTAACTGTGCCGGGGTAAAGTCACCGTTGGTGTAGTGATCCAGCAAACCGGTGATGGTCATGTTAATGGTGGTGAGATCCAACATAATGGCTCCTGCTACGAATCCTGCTCCAGAATTAAAAGAGGTTGGCCGGCATTCACCTGCTGGCCCTGTGTGCGACACAGTGATTGCACTGTTCCGCTTTCCGGTGTGGTGATCTCAATTTCCATTTTCATGGATTCCAGCACGCACACCACCTGCCCGGTGCTGACCCGATCCCCGGCGTTGACTTTCCATTGCCACAGGTTGCCGGCAACATGACTGTCGATGGCGATGCAGCCCGGGGCCAGGGTCTGCTCCCCCGCGGACTGGTCCTGGATAGCGGGTTCGGAATCAAAATGAAACTGACCGCTGTCGATCCAGTGCTGTAGTTCGGTTTCAAAGGCAGCATTGCGGCGGGTGGTGAACTGCTCGATGTCCGTTTGATGCTGTGCCAAAAACGCCTGGTACTGTTTCAAGCTGAAACTGGTTTCCTCAATCTTCAGCGGATAGTGTCCACGGGGAAACTGGTGTCGTATCGTTTTCAGTTCATCGGCGCTGACTTCATAAAATTTTATCTGGTCAAAGAAGCGCAGCAACCAGGGCTGTTCAAATTCCGGGGTTTTGCGATAGCGGTTCCACATTTGCAGGGTGCGGCCCACAAACTGATAGCCTCCCGGGCCTTCCATGCCGTACACGCACAGGTAAGAACCGCCGATGCCGACGGAATTTTCCGCAGTCCAGGTGCGGGCCGGGTTGTATTTGGTGGTGACCAGTCGGTGGCGGGGGTCCAGTGGTGTGGCCACCGGTGCACCCAGATACACATCGCCCAACCCCATCACCACATAGTGGGCATCAAATACAATGCGTTTGACGTCGGCTATGCTGTGCAAGCCGTTGATCCGGCGGATGAACTCGATATTGCTGGGGCACCAGGGGGCATCCTTGCGCACCGACTGCATGTATTTTTCGATGGCGATGCGGCAGGCCTCGTCATCCCAGCTCAAGGGTATATGAACAATGCGTGAGGGCACCGTCAGATCATCGTGGCGCTGCAGCTCCTGCTCAGCCGCCTTCAATATCGCAATCAGATCATCCAGCAGCAGTTGCAGACTGTCGTAATGAATCTGTAGTGAACGGATGCCGGGTGTCAGTTCTTTCAGTGCCGCCAAGGCCGGGTTGCGGTGCTTGTTGTCCTGCAACCACAACATCAGGGTGTGCACCATAAAGCGCAATTCAATATCCAGTTTTTGCGGGCCGTATTCCACCAGCAGATATTTGTCGCCGGCGGGCCGGTATACCACCTGTACGCCGTTTTGCTCCGCGCTCAATGTGCTGTGAATGGGATCCAGCGTTGACAGAGGGGCCGGTTGTGGCACAAACGGGTCGGGCGTCAGGGTTCGCAGCTGTTGCCGTTGCGCCACTTCCATCGCTTTGGCGGTGTCCTGGCTGACCGGTACAAACTGAATCTTGTCGCCTGCCCGCAACTGGCCCAGTTTCCACAAATCGGCGGTCACCACCGTAGCCGGGCACACAAAGCCACCCAAAGAGGGGCCGTCGGGGCCCAGTATCACGGGCATATCACCGGTGAAATCCACCGTACCGATGGCATAGGCGTTGTCATGAATGTTGGAGGGGTGCATGCCGGCTTCGCCACCGCTGCTGCGCGCCCACTTGGGCTTGGGCCCGATCAAACGCACGCCGGTACGGCTGGAGTTGTAGTGCACCTCCCAGTTGGCGGCAAAAAAATTCTCGATATCATCACCGGTAAAGAAATCCGGGGCACCATGGGGGCCGTAGGTGACGTGCAGTTGCCACTGGGTTTGGATGCTGGGCCGCAGTGCCGCGGGTAAGGTGGGTGATGGCAACGTGCCGGTGGGGTTGCCGGCGGGTTGCAGCATATGCAGCACGTCGCCGCTGCGCAGGGCCCGTCCACTGAAACCGCCAAACTGGCCCAGGGTAAACGTGGCCCGCGAACCAAGGTACAGGTTGCCGTCCAGGCCCCCGCTGACCAACAGATAGGCGCGGGCACCGGCGCCTTGCACCTTACCCAGTTTCAATACCTGGCCTGGCTGTGCCTGTTGCACCTGCCAGCAGGTCACCGGCGCTTCATCCAGCTGAGCCTCCAGCGTCGCGCCGGTAATGATAAAGCGCACCGCCTGATTGAATTGCAGGGTGGGGCCGTTCACTGTGATCTCAAGGCCCGCGGCCTGTTCCGGATTCTGCAACAGGCGATTGCCCAGTCGGAAGGAGTAGTTGTCGAAGGGGCCGGACGGGGGCACACCCACATCCCAGTAACCACTGCGCCCGGGATAGTCCTGGATGGTGGTCAGGGTGCCGGGCAGGATGACGTCGATGGTGGCCGGGTGGTACGCCAGATCGTTGAGGTAGCGGGTATGAATGCGGCCTTGTTGAAACACCTCTGTCTGGAGAATGGTGTGAACATAGTCGATGTTGGTTTCAATGCCCTGAATGGTGCATTGCTGTAGCGTACTCTGCAGTGCCGCCAGCGCCTGTTGCCGTGTTTCGGCCCAGGTGATCACTTTCGCCAGCATGGGATCAAAGTAAGGCGACACCTCCAGACCGGCACTGATCCAGTGATCAATGCGCAGTTGCCTGCCATCAGCCTGGGGCAGTTCCACCGCCGAAAGCAGACCGGCACAGGGCTGGAAGTTGCGCTGTGGATTTTCGGCGTAAACGCGGGCCTGTATGGCGTGTCCCCGGGGTACCAAGTTGTCGGTCAGTGTCTCCAGGTCTGTCAGTTCGCCGGCCGCCAGTTGCACCATCCACTGCACCAGATCCACACCATAGATCTGTTCGGTTACACCGTGCTCCACCTGCAGTCGCGTATTGACCTCAAGAAAGTAAAACGTCTGTGCTGACTGATCGTAAATGAATTCCACGGTGCCGGCGTTGCGATAGTTCACCGCGCTTACCAGTCGTTTGGCCACGCTCTGCAAAGTGTGGCGCACCTCATCGCTCAAATTGGGGGCCGGGGTTTCTTCCAGGACTTTCTGGTTGCGGCGTTGGGCGGAACAATCCCGCTCACCCAGGGCCACGGCTTTACCCCGGCCATCTCCAAATACCTGAACTTCAATATGACGGGCGTGCTCAATGTATTTTTCCAGGAACACACCATCGTTGCTGAAGTTATTGACGCTCAGGCGTTTCACGCTGTCAAAGGCGCTTGTAAGCTGGCTGCGGTCATAACAGGTTTGCATGCCGATGCCGCCGCCACCGGCGGTACTCTTCAGCATTACGGGGTAACCAATGTCTTCGGCGGCGTCCAGCGCAGCCTGCAGCGTGGTCAGCAGATCCGTGCCCGGCAACAGGGGCACCTGGCTGTTGCGGGCCACTTCCCGGGCGGTGTGTTTTAAGCCGAACACCCGCATCTGTTCTGCTGTGGGGCCGATAAAGGCAATGCCACAGGCTTCGCAGCGTTCGACGAATTCAGGGTTTTCACTGAGAAAACCATAACCCGGGTGCACGGCGTCGATGGCGTGCTGCTGCATGATGGCAAACAGTTTGCCTTGGTTAAGGTAGGTGTCTTTGGCGTTGCCGCTTCCCAGGCTGAAGGCACTGTCAGCCTGCTGCACATGCAGCGAATCAGCATCCGCTTCGGCGTAAACCGCAACCGCGTGGATACCCATTGTTTGCAGCGTTCGTATCACCCTTACCGCAATGGCGCCTCGATTGGCAATCAGAACTTTCTTCAACATATCAGGTCAATGGCGGGTCGTCCCGCTGTGAGTAACTGAATCAGGCCGTCCTGATCAGTGGTGAGTCGGAGGGGTTGCGTTACTGATCCCAGACCAGTATTTCCACCGGAGTGGGGTTATAGCCATTGCACGGATTGTTAAGTTGAGGGCAGTTGGAAATCAACACAATCACGTCCATCTCGGCGCGCAATTCCACGTATTTTCCCGGCGCGGAAATACCATCTTCAAAGGTCAGGCCGCCTTCACTGGTGACCGGAACATTCATGAAGAAATTAATATTGTGGGTGATGTCCCGTTTGCTGAGCCCCAGTGCTTCATGTTCGGCAATGGCCAGCATCCAGCTGTCGCGACAGGCGTGCATGCAGCGCTTTTCCAGGTCATAGCGCACCGTGTTGCTCTCGGTGGCACAGGCTCCGCCCAGGGTGTCGTGGCGGCCGCAGGTGTCGGCGACGATGGTCAACATGGTATTGCCCAGATTGGACAGTAATTCTGTGCCGGCTGTAAGATAAACATTGCCCTGCTCGCGAATGGTATCCATGGCACTGTAGCGCTCAGAGACATCGGCGGCATTATAAAACAGGGTGTCGGCGGCCTGGTTGCCTTCCAGATCCAGAATGCGAAAGATCTGTCCGGCCTCTACGATCTTGAGAAAATATTCCCCGGCCGGGACCACTTCACTGAAGACGGCAGTGGATGCTTGTAATGGGCTTTCCACGATCATGCTGTCAGCCTCCTAATGAAAAAAATGGTAGAGACGGTTGTTCTCAAAACCGCGCTGGTTTTCAGGGCGCAGGTTCTTGCAGAAGTCGTCGTCGCTGACCGGTGGCGCCGCCATCATTTCGCAATGCACCGGCCTGTAGGGGTAATCCGAAGCCGGATTCAATGGGTGCGGGCAAGTGTGCAGAATTACCAGCGTGTCCATTTCAAAACGCAGGGTGACCTGGGCACCGGCGCGGGCCGCGCTGCTGTCCAGGCTCAGGTTGCCGGCATCGTCCACCACCACTTTGCTGAACAGATTCAGGTTGGATGCCAGATCCTTACCATTGAGGCCGTACTTGGCCAATTCCACCAGAAAACTGTCATAGCCATTCTGGTGCCATTGGTTGCGGGCTGCCTGATAATCTTTTTCTCCCCACTTTTCGGCCACCATGGCTTTGTTGCTGTTGCCGCACACGGTGTCGTGCCAGCCGAAACTGTCTTCTACAATGGAGCAGAATATGCGCCCCATATCGGAATACAGACAGTTGCCCCGCGTCAGTTTGAAGGTGTGTTGACACTTCAGGGTGTCCGGTGCGTTGTATTTTTCCAGCAGGTCTTCCGGGTTGTAAAACATCATTCCCAGATTGGCACCACCCTCCACGTCGGTCAGGCGTAAGCTGGTACCGCGGCGCACCCGCAGCGACCAGTGGGCCGCAGCCGGTACCGTGTATTGATAAAGGATTTCCGTCATGGTGTTGCTCCATCCAGTTCAGGTTGAGATTGGTCGCTGTTTGATTGCTTCAGGGCGGCGGCCGTTGCCTGCACATCCTCTTCGATAATGTTGCCGGCGTTGGGGTCCACCTCGCCGGCGGGCACGTCGTAGGTGATGCGGGCACCGAAGGCTCCCGGTGCTTGTGGGTCAAGGCGATCCTTATCGAATACCCACAGGCGGGTACCAAGGTAGAAACCCTCTTTCAGATCATGGGTGATCATGAAAATTGTGAGTTTGTAGCGCCGCCACAGATCCTGCACCAGCAGGTGCATGTCGGCACGAATGCCCGGGTCCAGTGCGCCGAAGGGTTCGTCCAGCAACAGGATGCGGGGTTTTTTAATCAGGGCCTGGGCGATGGCCAGACGTTGCTGCATGCCACCGGATAGCTCATGGGGGTATTTGTCAACCGCATGGCTGAGCCCCACCGCCTTGATCATGGCCATCGCCTCTTCTGTCGCCTGCTGTTTGGCTGTGCCGAACAAACGCGCCAACAGTTTACTTTTTTCAAACTCCTTGGCGGCCACCACATTCTGCAGTACGGTCATATGGGGGAACACAGAGTAGCGCTGGAACACAATGCCCCGCTCCGAATCCGGTTCATAACGCAGAGCTTCGCCCGCGACGGTAATCAAGCCCCGGGTTGGGGCCTCGGTGCCCAGCAGCATTTTCAAAAACGTGGTTTTACCGCACCCGGATGCGCCCACGATGGTAATGAACTCGCCTTCTTCCACCGTGTTGTTGATGCGTTCCAGCACCACCTGATCGCCGTATTCCTTCCACACATTATTAATGGTGATGTAGCTCATGATCACGCTCCTTCCGGGGTTTGTGAATGGAACCAGGGATACAGCCGTTTGGACAGCACGCGCAGCAGGTAATCGATGGCAAAGGCCAGTAGGGTGATCCACAGCACATAGGGCAGGATCACATCCATGGACAGGTAGCGGCGTACCAGAAAAATGCGATAACCCAGGCCGTCGGTGGCGGCGATGGCTTCGGCGGCGATCAGAAACAGCCAGGCCGACCCCAGGGACAAACGCACGCTGGCGATCAGCCTCGGCATGACCTGTGGCAGCACCACGCGCACAATGATCTGCCAGGTGTTGGCACCCAAGGTCTGGGCCTTAATGATTTGTTCAGCGGGAATCTCCAGTGCCCTTTGCTGCATGTCACGAATCAGAAACGGGGTAATGCCGATGGCAATCAGCACGATCTTGGACAGCTCACCCAGGCCAAACACAATGAACAGTACCGGCAGTATCGCCATGGGGGGCACCAGTGAGATGGCCGTCACCAGCGGCGAGAGGTTGGCCCGCACAAAGGGAATCACGCCGTTCATCACTCCGATGGTGAGCGCAATCAAGGCACTGATTCCCACACCGATGCCCAGCCGTTCCAGGCTGCTGGCGGTATCCTGCCAGAATACGTACTCGCCCGAGCGTTTACTGGGCTCAAACGCCATACGCTGCATGGCGTCAGTGAAGCTGCTGAACGCAGGCAATAGTTTATCGTTTGGATTTTCCGCCAGGCGGGCGTTGGAGGCCCCCACATAAAACAGCAGCAGAATCAGAAATGGAATAACGCCCAGTAACCAGCGAAACGGTTTGGTGGGATGTTGATTGATGAGCTTTTTCATACAGAACCCCCAGCACAGTCGGCTAACATGAGAGACAGCAATTGTCACAACAGCAGTGAAGTGCCCAGGTACCGATTCAACACCGGTACCTGGCGCTGGCTTTACAGTTTGCCGTCGGCCGCCATCTTCATGTAAGAGGGATCAAAGCGCAGTTTGATGTTGCTGTCACTGCCGAAAACGCCGGAGGGGGTTTCGATGCCGATAAAACCGGCATCAGGTGCACCTTCTCCCAACAGGCCGTGTTTGAAAGAAAACTCGGCCACATATTTCATGGTGGTTTTCAATTGCGCGCTGTTGGTAAAGGTGACGGCTTCGGCGGGGGTGTAAAACATTTTGGTGGAGGCCAGCTGAGCCTCGTAACCGGCAAGATCGGTGCCGGATGCTTTGCCCATGAATTCACGGGCGGCTTTGCCGGCGGCGCTGTCGGCACTCATGGTGCTCATGATTTCATACCAGGCACCGACCAGTGCCTTGCCAAAATCGGGGTTGGCCTTGAGGGTCTCGGTGTTGACCACCAACAGGTCAATGATCTCACCGGGAATTTTACCGGAGTCGAAAACCTTGGTGCTGTTGGGCATGGCTTCGATTTCGCTTAGCAGCGGGTTCCAGGTCACCACCGCAGTAACATCGTCAGTGGTGTAGGCTGCCACCATATCGGCATCGGAGGTGTTGATGACCTTCACATCTTTTTCTGTCATACCAACGGATTCCAGGCCACGGGCCAGCAGGTAGTGAGATACACTCAATTCCACCAGATTGACGGTTTGGCCCTTGATGTCTTTGAGGTCTTTTTTACCTTTGAGCACCACGCCATCATTGCCGTTGGAGAAATCACCGACGATCAGAGCAGTGGAATCCACGCCACCGGCGGCGGGAATGGTCAGCGCGTCCATGTTGGTCATGCTGCAGCCGTCGTATTGGCCTGCCGTGTATTGGTTGATGGATTCAACGTAATCGTTGATCTGTACCACTTCGATATCGATGTCGTATTTGTCGGCCCATTTTTTTACGATGCCTTTTTGCGCGCCGTAATCCCAGGGCATCCATCCAACGTAGATGGACCAGCAAATTTTAAAAGAGTCTTTAGCGTTGGCGAGGGGAGCAAAGCTCAACAGAGCGGTGAGAAGACAGAGAACAGTGGTGATGCGCTTGGTCATGGTTAACCTCCTGAAGGTTACACGTTTTTAATACAGAGGAGTCAATGGCATCGTGGCCATGCTTGCCTCCCGGGCTTTTGTCCCGCCGTGTAACCTCTCCGCCGCCTGATGTTGCTGCTACGACAGTCTGAGGTCGACAGCTCTCGGACCAGTCACCAAATCATCAGTGCCCTGAAAATTTGATCGGAACCCTAGCTGTCCATTGTTAGTGCGCCAGATTGTAGTCAGAGCCAACAGCAAGATCAAGATGCCATTGATTCCTCTGATGTGGTCAACGATTATTTAGCAAGGGCTATGCCACGGGAGTTACGGGCAAAAAATGCCCTTAAACCGTTGTTTTATTGAACGATCGGTAATTGGCTCGCGCCCCATTGGTGCGGTGCAGGGGGTAATGTTTTCTTTTAGTGCGTAAACTGGGTGGTGCAATAGGCTTGGTTAACACAGGTGCAAACGATGTTATCTCATACTGATGCGCGCCCTGGTGCAGGCGTGGCACTGGCGTGGCTGGCCTGGGGGGCCGCGTTGTTGCCCTTCCTCACCACCCACATCAGCTTTCTGCTGGCGGCGGGTTTCGAGCAAGTGCCCTGGTGTGTTCCCTATTGGGACAGCTGTACTTCGATCAGCGCCACCGGCCGTGGGCAGCCGGCCAAATACGTGTTCAAACTGGGCATGATTCCGGCTGCGTTATTGACCGGCACCCTGTGGTGGGCATTGCAGCGTTGGTGCCGTCAGTTGGGAGTCGCAACCGGCAGGGCAATGCCGGTGGTTGGCGGTGTTGCAGCGCTGAGTCTGGTGCTTTACACCTTGGCCTTGGGGGAAGTGGGGGATGGCTTTCGGCTGTTGCGACGCATTGGCGTTGTCCTGGCGTTTGCGTTCACTTTTATTGCCCAGGTGATGTTTACCCGTTGTGTCCGGGAGCTTGCCCGGCGTGATGGTGATGCCCGCTGGCACAGGTTTTACGGCTGGATGATGCGTTTACTGGGCCTGTTGTTGGTGGTGGGTGTGGTGAGTGTGGTTCTGGATGCGCTTTTGGCCGACGGTTACGACACCATGGAAGATGCCTTTGAATGGTGGATGGCGCTGTTGCTGAATGCGTATTTTGTGTTGGTGGCGTTGTTGGTGCAACGGGCGCGGGTCTATCTTGATGTGGTATCGGCGGGTGGCCCGCGATAGCTATCAATGCGCTTTAACCAGCCCGGCAACCAGACCTCCTGTTCAATCGACCTGCCGGATAACCGGGCCCGCTGGGTTAGCACTGCCGCGGCGGCATCGGCAAAACGCTCGTGGGCGGAGTGCGCATTGCCGCCGTTCATGCGGATCAGCACCTGCTTTAGCCCCCAGCCCTTACCGGCATAGGCCTCGCTGGGGTTTAGCCCCTCACCCTTGAAATTGACATAATCAATCAGGCTGTACCAGCCCAGCCAGCTGTCGCACAGTTGGGTCAGTTTGCGCTGCAGGCCCGGGCGTTCGGCGCTCGGCACCTGTTGCATCAGATCCGGCAATGCCTGTTGCAGGCGCTGCAGCAGAAACGCAGTTTGGGCATCGGTATGCCGAGCCAGAAATGCCTGCAGCGCAAGCACGGGTTTGCTGTCGCGTTGTTGCAGAAACGTGGCACGATCAGGCCAGGGCGCTGTCAGGGGGTTCAGCTGATCCAACCAGCGGGGTAATGTCACCCGCTGTTGATTAAGGTGCTGCACCAGCAACGGAAAGCTTTCGGTGAAGCGGGGTTCAACACCCTCTGGATACCAGATGAAGTGGCCAATACCCAATGAAGGAAAATCCTCACCGGGGTTCCAGTCCACCAGGCACTGGGGCTGTCGATTGCACTCATTGCGATAGATCAGATCACCAATGCGGGTCAGTTCGCCGGGGGAAGGGGGGATTGCACAGGGGTGGTCAGCGCCGCTGGCGTTACCGCACAGCAGCAGGAGCGCGGCAATGAAAACAGTCGGTCTGGGCACTGCCGTGGCCGGGCTGATTACTGTGCTGTAGCCGCGCTGGCATTGCGCGCTTTCATCGCCTCCGGTACCCGCTTGGCAACGGTTTGCACGGTGTAATCCAGTGAGGCGCGCAGGGCGGTGAACAATTTCTTGCCGGAGGGGCTGTCGGCAAATTGCAGAAACTCTTCAATGGTTTCGTCACTGACGGTTTCCAGTGCCACTGTCTGTTGCAGCAGCAATTGCTCGGCGATCCTGTCCTGCATGGTGGTTTTAGTGGCATCAAAACTGGCGTGCACCTGCTGAAAGCTTTGTGTCTGGTTGGGAGCGATCATGGTGCCCAGGCCGGTCATAAAGGCAGCCTGCAGATTTACCATCATATCCAGGGCAATGTCGTTGGCGCGGGTGGATCTTGCCATGTGCTGGAGCAACTCAAGCCGTTGCGGTGGTACGTCGGCCTGTTGGGAGGCCAGCACTTCGCCCATTTTTTTCAGGGTCTCGGGTTTGGTGGCGTGCTGCTGCGCACCGATCAGGGCGCGGGCATTGTCACTGCGGTACCACTGCATGGCGTCCAACAGGGTGGGGACATCCAGGCGTTTCATTAAATCCTTGGCCAGGATGTCCAGCATTTCCTCAGGCTGGAACACCGAAACCAGTGATTTCATCAGTGGGTTGACAAAGGTGCTGGCGGGGTTGTTGGGGCTGTCGGCGGTTTTGTGCAGCGCCTCCGGAATCTGTTGGATGTGTTTATCCAGCCCGGTGGCGGAAATCAGTTGCTGAACCTGGTTCAGGTCAGGCTTGGCAGGTTGCGCAGCGGCCAGGTGAACGCTCAGCAGCAGCGTGATACAGGTCATAACAAAACGCATAATCGTTCCTTAGTTACCGTTTTTGGTGCCGGCCAGCACTTCTTTTTCCAGTGACCAGAGGCGATCCTGTCCCCACAGTACCAGGCTGCCGTATTTAAAGGCCGGTACGCCCCACAGGCCCAGTTTGCCCAGCTCTTCGTTGTTGCGTTCGGCCTGCTTGCGCCAACGGTCGGTGCCGAGGAAGGTCTCTGCTTCCGACCAGTCCAGCTCCGCCCGCTCCACTATTTTCCTTAAATGGCTTTTACGGGTCACGTCCAGGCCTTCCGACCAGATGCCACTCATGACCGACACCACATACTCTTTATCCAGCCCCTTTTGTTGGGCGAACTCGAAGAGTGCCATGGCATTGTAGATTCCGTCACCCAGTGGGTCACAAATTTTACCGAAAGGCATGTTGTACTTTTCCGCTTCCCGCTTGGCGTCGATAAGAATGTAGCGGCGTTTGGCTTTGGGCAGGGCGATGCCGCGGCTGACCATGGGCAGCACCGGTTTCGGAATCACCGGGATTTTGTACAGGTCTGCCAGTTTGAATACCCGATCCGCCGCCAGGTAAGAGTAGGGGCTGCGGAAGGAGAAATAGAAATCCAGGGTTTTGACCTGCTTGGGGCGGGGGCGCAGGGTATTGTAGCTTTGCAGCACATGCCGATACTGGCGTTGATAGTCGGCCAGATCCCCGGTGACCCGCCGCATGCCCGGTTTGTTCAGGCGATCCGCCAGGTGCGCCAGTCGGTCCAGGCCCCAGTACCATTCACCGCCGTAGTACAGCATGGCGGAGTTATAGTGGCCACGGGCCTGCAGCTCGGCGGTGGCCTGGCCCAGCAGAGCGCGGGCCTCACTGTCTTTCAGGCTGCCATAGCGTTTGGCGGCACTCTGGAAGGTGGTGGTGCTGCAGCCCCACAACGCGCTGGTCACCTCGGTGACCAGGTGCAGCAGCTTGGGCCGGTTTTGGTGTTTGAGCAAAATGGCAGACGCTTTGAGGGCATCCTCCTGGCTGGGCAGGCTGGCGTTGTCAGGAAACACCAGATCGTGCAGTTTGGCGAGGCGCTTGGCGTCCTGCAGCGCGTAGTTGGCCTGCAGTGACTGATGTGGGTTGGTTTCTGCCGGCAACTCCAGCACGAACCGGATTTCCAATTTGACTTTGAAGTCTTCCAGGAAGCGGGGCAGGGCTTGCAGCAACAGCAGTGAATAGGGATCGTTCACCCGATGGTAGAAGATAACCGTATTCAGCGACGGCAACAGGCGTCGTTTTACTTCAAACCAGCCCCGTCTCAGGTTACGGACGTTCGGGCTGGTTGCCATCTTCGCAAAAAATGGCATGAGCATTCTGCTTAAAGTCATGATGTTTTGACGTGTTCCCCCAGTCCGTATTCTGCGGCACTGTAATGTATAACGTTAACGCTCCGCTGTCAGACGCTTAACAAATACCTTTGAGTTCCGCTGGTAATTGTACAGGGATTGTTTGTGTTGTGGCAGTTCTGATATGGCGGCACTGCTGAACCCCCGTTCCATAAACCAGTGTGCGGTTCGGGTGGTGAGGACGAACAGGGTATGCAGGCCGAGCATGGCGGCGCGCTGCTCAATGGCTTTCAATAAGGTTTCACCCCGGTTGCCCTGGCGGTAATCCGGATGCACCACGACGCAGGCCAGTTCACCGCTGTGTTCTTCCGCAAACGGGTACAGGGCCGCGCAGGCAATGATTTTGTCATCCCGCTCAATCAGGGTGAAATGTTCAATTTCGTTTTCCAGTAATTCGCGGGAGCGTCTCACCAGTACGCCCTGCTGTTCCAGGGGCTCGATTAATTCCAGCAGGCTGGCCACATCATCCACACCGGCCAGGCGCACGTTCTCGTAGGTTTGCTGGGTGAGCAGAGTGCCGGTGCCGTCCAGGGTGAACAGTTCCTGCAATAAGGCGCCGTCGTTATTGTAGCTGATGATGTGGGCGCGATTGATGCCCTTGGTGACCGCATCGCGGGCACTGATCAAGGTATAGTGGGGTGCATGATGGGCGTTGATCAGGCCATTGGCTTCGGTGACGGTGAGTTCCCTCACCAGTTGGCCGTGGTCATCCAGAATCCCTGCCTCGCCATTGAAATAGATGATCTTGTCTGCCTTGAGGCTGGTGGCCGCCGCTTCGGCCACCTCTTCCCACAACAGGTTGAAGGCTTCACCGGTGGGGGAATAACCCAGGGGTGACAGCAGCACCAGATGGCCATCCTGCAGTTGCTGATGGATGGCATCCTGACGCACCCTGCGCACTTCGCCGCTGTGCTGATAGTCGATGCCGTTGTGCACCCCGTAGGGTTTGGCAACAACGTAGTTGCCACTGGAAACCACGCTGTGATCCGGGCTCAGGTGGGCGGCGGCCATGCATTGCACCAGTTGGCTCTGTACCTGGATGGCGGTGCGGCCGATGGCTTCCATGACCGCCGGCAGGCTGGCCAGGTCGGTAACGCGACGGTGGTGCTCAATCTGAATGGGGAGCAGGCTGTCCTGCAGGCGTTGATCAATCTGCGGTCGTGCCCCGTGAACCAACACCACGCGGATGCCCAGGCTGTGCAGCAAGACTACATCCTGAATCAATTGGGGAAAGCGCGGCGCTGCCACCGCCTCACCGGGAAACGCCACCACAAAGGTTTTGCCACGGTGGGCGTTGATATAGGGCACACTGTTGCGGAACCAGCCTACGTAGGCGCTGGTGGCGTCGGTACCGGGTGTGTTTCCCGCCTGTTCAGTTTGCATGCTGATGCTGCTAAGCCTCCGATTCGTCAGGGGTTATCTTATCCTTGCGTCGCCCCTGATCTCAATCATCCGTCAGTAATTTTGTATTGCCACCCACGGCTGCGGTGTTAACGGAGATGGTTTTTTCATTGGCCAGGCGCAACAGATAGTGGGGTCCGCCGGCTTTCGGGCCGGTGCCGGACAGGTCCTGGCCGCCAAAGGGCTGGGAGCCCACGGTGGCCCCGATCATATTGCGGTTGATGTAGACATTGCCCACCTGAGCCCGTTGGGCCACGGTTTCACAGAACTGATTGATGCGGCTGTGCACACCCAGAGTGAGGCCGAAGCCGGTGCGGTTGATCTGATCCAGCAGCTCATTGACTTTGTTGGCACTGAAAGCAATCACGTGCAGTACCGGGCCGAACACCTCTTCGTGAAGCTCGTTGATGTCTTCCAGTTCGATGATGGTGGGGGGCACGAAATAACCCTTCAGGTCGGGCAGTTTGCCTTCATAGAGAATGCGGTCCTGGGAGCGGAAGCGTTCGATGTGCAGCATCAGCTCAGCTTGGGAATGGCGGTCGATCACCGGCCCGATGTCGGTGTCCCATTGCAGTGGATCACCCAGCGTGATGGTATCCAGGTAACCGGTGAGGGTGGCCAGGGTTTTGTCTTTTACGTCTTGCTGGATGAACAAAACCCGCAGCGCCGAGCAGCGTTGCCCGGCACTGTCGAAGGCCGATTGCACAATATCCCGCACCACTTGCTCGGTAAGGGCGGAGCTGTCCACGATCATGGCGTTCTGGCCGCCGGTTTCCGCAATCAGGGGAATAATGGGGCCATCCCGTTCGGCAATGTGGCGGTGGATCTGCTTGGCGGCGGCGGTGGAGCCGGTGAACATCACCGCCCGCAGCGCCGATTCCTTAAGAATGGTGTCTTCCACCAGTTTGGCCGGTGCCAGCAGGCATTGGACCACCTCGGGGGGAAATCCCGCCCCGTGGAACAGTTCAATGGCACGCTTGGCAATCAGTGGCGTCAGGGTGGAGGGTTTGGCGATCACGGTATTGCCTGCCGCCAGGGCGGCCGCAACCTGGCCGGTAAAAATGGCCAGGGGAAAGTTCCAGGGGCTGATGCACAGAACCGGGCCTTTGCCTTCCAGCACCAGGGTGTTTTCCTCGCCGGTAATGCTGGGCAAGGGTGTGGGTTCAAACAGCTTGCGCGCCTGGTTGGCGTAGTAGCGCAGAAAATCCACCGCTTCCCGTACTTCACCCAGGGCGTTGCTCAGGGTCTTGCCGGCTTCCTGCATGGAGATCAGCATCAGTTCCGCGTAATGTTCCTCATACAGGCGGGCGGTGGCTTCCAGTAATGACGCCCGTTCCTCCACCTCCTCAAAACGCCAGTGGCTCCAGGCTTGCCGGCTGCGGTCAAAAGCGTGGTGGCAGTCCTGGCGCCCGGCCTTGCGATAATAGCCAATCACCTCTTCGGGGTTGGCGGGGGACGGCACCGGGGTGTGCTCGCCTTCCTTAGCGGGCAGTTGCGGCGGTTGCCTGAGCAGTTCCTGCATGGATTTACTCAGGGTTTGCAGCGCTTTCAGGCTTTCCAGGTTAATGCCGTGGGAGTTTTTCCGCTCAGGCTGGAATACCCGGTGTGGCAGGGGAATGCGGGGGTTGCGCAGACGCTCCATGGCGCGGATGTTGGCGCTGGGCTCCTCGATCAGCCAGCTGCCGTCGCTTTGTGCCAGCTGTACCTGGCGCACAAAGGAGGTGTTGGCACCGTTTTCCAGCAGGCGGCGCACCAGGTAGGGAAGCAACTCCTGATAGCGGCCCACCGGTGCGTAGATGCGGCAGCGGGCGTCGTCGTAGCTTTCCAGCAGGTGGTCATAGAGGCTTTCCCCCATGCCGTGTAAACGCTGGAATTCGTAGTGGGTGACGTTGTGTTGCCGGGCCAGCTCCAGAATACTGGATACGGTGTGCGCGTTGTGAGTGGCAAACTGGGGATAGAGAAAATGCCGGCCGCTGAGCAGCATTTGGGCGCAATACAGAAAGCTGAGGTCGGTGTGATCCTTTTGCGTGTAAACCGGGTATTCTTCCAGGCCCATCTGTTGGGCCTGCTTGATTTCGGTGTCCCAATAGGCGCCTTTCACCAGGCGCACCGGCACCTGACAGTGCTGGGTTTTACTCACATCCATCAGCCATTGAATCAGGGCCGGAGCCCGTTTTTGATAGGCTTGTACCGCCATGCCCAATTTACCCCAGTTGCGCAGGCGATTATGACCGATGGCGCGGGCAAACAACATCAGGCTGGATTCCAGACGCCAGGATTCCTCGGCGTCGATGGTGACGGCAATGTCTTTTTCCTGGGCCAGCAGCAGCAGGTCCATCAGGTGCGTGTGCAACTGATCCAGGTTTTTGCCCTGACGCAGTTCGAAACGGGGGTGCAGGGCCGATAGTTTGATGGAAATGCCGCCATGATCCTTGCGCGTTTCCAGCTTTTCACTTTGATGACTGATGGCATGCTCGTAGGCATCCATATAGCGTTCAACATCGGCGGCGCACATGGCTGCTTCACCCAGCATGTCGTAGGAATGGGTGTAGCCCTGTTCGGTTTCCTGCGCGCTGCGTTGCAGGGCTTCCTCAATGGTTTCGCCGGCCACAAACTGCTGGCCGATGACCATCATGGCCTGGCGAATGGCACCCAGCGCCAGGGGTTCCCCCAAGCGCCTGATCAGGCCCTTGAGGCTGTCGGACAGCCAGTTGCCGGGCAGTTGTTCCTTGGTAAAGAGCTTACCGGTAATGAGCAGGCCCCAGGTGGAGGCGTTGACCCAGCGGGCGTCACTGTGGCCAAGGTGTTCGGCCCAGTTGCCCTGTCGTAATCGATCCTGCAGAAAGCGCTCGGCGGTGTCCTGATCCGGAATCCGCAACAGGGCTTCCGCCAGGCACATAAGCGTGACCCCCTCTTTGTTATCGAGTCCGTACTCCTTGAGCAGGGTTTCCACGCGCACCCCGGGTTTGGCATTGCGAATCGCCACCAGAAATTCACTGGCCTGGGCTTTGATGCGGTCCCGGGAGGCGTTGTCCTGTGTGTAACCCATGAGCAGTTCCTGCACAGCGTCTTCCTCGTTGCGCAGATAATGGGTTAACAGGTTGTCCGGGAGTGGAAATTCCAATCCCATGGATGATGGGGCTTTACAGCGTGCCACGTGTGTTCCTGATGTCCAAAGCAATGTTCTATAAAGACATTTTGGCACAGGATGGGCCAGGGTGTGAGGAATTTACGGCTTTTGTTTGGGATCATTGCCCCAGGTGTCGGCGATACTCCCCCGGGGTTTCTCCGGTCCAGCGTTTGAAGGCTTTGGTAAACGGGCTTTGTTCTGAAAATCCCAGCAGAAAGGCCACATCCACCAGGGACATGTTGGGATCGTTCAAATAGTGGCGGGCCAGTTGCTCGCGGGTGTTATCCAGCAGTGTGCGAAAGCTGGTGCCGCTTTGTTCCAACTGATACTGCAGGGTCCGCGCCGGTACCTGCAGTTCGGCCGCCACCTGTTCCAACGAGCAGCGACCACTGCTGATCTGCTGGCTGATGATGTCCCTGATAGAAGCATGTAACTCATCGGGGCGCTGCAGATGTTCCAGTTGTTGAATCACCTGGGACACCAGGATGCGGTGGGCATCCGGGTCATGGTAGGTGATGGGCAGCTGCAGGTAATTGGCGGGGAATATCAGTTGGGTGATGGGCTGCCCGAAACAAACCGTGCCACCGAACAGCTGTCGGTAGGGTTCGATGTCTACCGGTGTTGCAAAGGTAAAATCCACATCAGCCACCAGATCCCTGCGCCCGGTATGGCGCCGGGCAAAGGCAACCCAACTGGCCAGAGACACCTGCATCAGAGCCGGGTGCAGATGTTCCAGGCGCGGTATCCATTGCAGGCAGACGTTGTCTCCCTGCATGATCAGTCTGCTGTCGTTGGCATCATCAATCAGGCGCTCATAGCGCACCAGCATGGCGGACACTTCCCCCAGGTTTTTGCAGGTCATGGCAGCGTAGGCAAATACGCCCCAGTGTTTGGGGATCAGCTCCTCGGCCAGGTGCAATGGCAGGCAGGGATCGGCGGAAACGGCAATGGCTTTGGCCAGCAACTCACCCCACAGCACCACTGAAATCCGCTCGTTGAGTGAGCCATCGTCCAATTGGTTGCGCAGTTGGGGTGTAAAGACCGCAGCCGTGTCCAGTTGATGGTTCTCCAGGTAATCCAGTAACGCCCTGACATAGCCGGTGCGAACGGTACCGGTGGCGGCATTTTGCATCCCGATTCCTTGTGTAGTGTTTTATTTTTATTCGTTTTTACTGAGTTACGCATCACGCGTGGCCGCATATAACAAGATGTGGCCGCTAAGGAGTATAAATCATACCCCCTATTACAGCCTTTTTGTACAGTAAAAAAAGATTGCGCCATTGATCTATGGCGTCCGGTTTCCATCAATACGGCAGGTTTTATGTGCGTTAAGGTGGTGGGCTTATTCAGGAACAGAACTAAAACAATAAATAAATAAATAAGGAGTCAGCCTGTGTTTACCTTCATTGGTCGGATGCTTGTTGTGGGTTGGGGAATAGTATTGATTACCGGCTGTGGGGCCGGATCCTCCGGCGGAGGCGATGCCTCTGCCGGAGACAACGAACCCCGCACCCTGGTGCAATCGGAGTCAGGCGCGCTCAACGATACAGTGGATAATTTGCCGGTTATTGAGGATGAGCAGGCCGCTGCGGTGGGCGGCAGCGCCTTGTATGACCGCCCCGCAGATTATCCCCGCGTGCACATCGCCCCCATGCGCTACATTCCCATCTCATCCGGCCAGCAGCTGGGGATGCGCCTGGCCCTGCCTGCCGATGAGCAGGGCAACCCATTGCCGGGTCCGTTCCCGGTGATTCTGGTGCAAAGCGGATACAACATTGGATTGATGTCATTCGCCGCGGCGCCTGGTGGTGTAATGCTGGGGATTCCCGATTCCTATCTGGTGCGCCGCGGTTACGCCATGGTGTCGGTGGATGTTATCGGGGGAGGGATTTCCCAGGGGGGGTGGGAGCTGTTCGGCACCAAAGAGCAGATCGGCTACGGCGACACGGTGGATTGGGTTAAGGCTCAACCCTGGTGTGATGGCAACATCGGCGTGGCCGGAGCATCGTATATGGGCATCACATCGCTGTTTACGGCACAGCAACGGCCGGACGACATCAAAGCCGTGTTTGCCAGTGTACCCCTGGGGGACGCCAAGCGCGGCATCGTGGGTACCGGTGGCATGCTCAATGCCGTGTTCATGGGAGAGTGGATGACCTTGACCCATTTGACTTCAACCCAGAATATTCCCTTGATGTTGCTGCAGCCCGAGCTGATGACAGAGGTCATGAGTGCCACCCGGGAGCACATCGATCATATCGATAATTACTATATTCCCCTGATTGAAAAAGCGGTGAACGGCGATCCGGAAATGGCTTACGACACGCCATTCTGGCGGCAACGGTCACCGCTGGAAAACATGGACCGGATTCAGGCTCCCACCATCATCACCGGCGCCCTGAATGATTTGTTTCAGCGCGATGCGCCCCTGTTGTACGAGGCACTCAAGGATCAGGTGGATACCCGTTTGATGTTGTTTGACGGTGATCACCTGAGCAATTTTATGCAGGGCCTGCCCGGTACCGAAAAAACCAGCCCGTTATTGCATGTGATGCTGCAGTGGTTTGATCGTTATCTGAAAGACATGGCTTCCGGCACGGAATCGATTCCACCGGTGACCCAGTATGTAAAACATTTCAAACCCGGATTGTGGCAGGGCTTTATCACGGCACAGGATTGGCCCCATCCGGCCGCCGAACCCCAGCGCTGGTATCTGCACGGTGATGGCGGTTTGTCGCAGCAGGCACCCTTTATGGATGAGCCGGTGCGCGACATGGCGGCGGCACCGTTTGCGGATTACGACTATGGCAAAAGTGATGACGGTGGTTTTCTAAAATTGGATATTACCCCCAATGATGGTTCGGATTGCTCGCTCAGTTATGTGCAGTGGACTCTGGGGGTGGCGGGGCTCACGGATATCCGCTCCTGTTACTGGGATCACCGTGTACTGGAGGCGTCGGCGCTGAATTATGAGACTGCCCCCATGGCAGAGGATTATGTCATTGCTGGTCCACTGCAGGCGGATCTCTGGATCTCCAGTACGGCGGCGGATGCAGTGCTGTCGGTGCGCATTGGTGAGGTATTACCCAGTGGCCGCGTGGTGCCGATCACCAACGGTTTGCAATTGGTGTCTCTGCGCGCGGTGGATGAAAGCCGATCCCGCTATGTGTTCGGGGAGATGGTACAGCCTTATCATTTTCTTACTCAGGATAAGGAACAAATGCTGCAGCCCGATGAGGTGGTGAAAGTATCGGTGGAGATCTTTCCAACCAGCGTCATGATTCGTGAGGGGAGCAAGCTGCGTATTTCCATCAGCCCCAGCAATCAGGCCCAGGGGGTGCTCAATCTGGTACAGCGGGAGAATGTAAAAGGGGGGGTGACCACGCTGCATCACAGCGTGGATTATCCATCCAGCCTGGTATTGTTAAACGTGCCGATGTCGGTGTTGAGCGATTAAGTTTCAAGCCCTGTGATCCAGTGTTTGCTGGATTATCTTTGGCGGAGTGATGGCCTGTTGCCGGTCACTCCGCCTTTTTTGTCTGGTGCCTGATGTTGTTCGGCCCATGGCCGGCTCAGGATGAGGGTTCGACGTTGCCCTCGAAAGCCGCAGCTCCGGTTTGCGCCGGGTTGTCGCCAAACAGCTTCAGCAACAGAATCGGCAACAACACCAGATCCACCAGTAGCGCGCACACAATGGTGATGATGGTGATCAAACCCAGATCCTGGTTGGGAATAAAGTCAGACCACAGCAAGGCCGTGAAGGCAATGGCCATCATGGCGGTGGTGAGCAACATGGCCACGCCCACCGTGTCCATGGCGTACTGTACCGCCTGATAATTATTTAAATGCAGTTGCTCCCGGGCATATTTGTATTTCGCCAAAAAGTGGATGGTGTCATCCACCACGATGCCCAGGGTGATGGTGATTCCCACCGACATGCCGAATCCGATTTTGCCGCTGATCAGTGCCCAGATGCCGAAGGCCATGGCAGCCGGAAACAGATTGGGCACCATGCTGATCAGGCCCAGCTTCCAGGACCGGAACAGGGCAATGAGCAGCAGTGAGATCATAATCAGCGCCAGCACAAAGCCTTTCGACAGATTGTTCACGTTGCTGTATTGCATGTGGGCGAAGGCCAGGTTGGCGCTGCCGATGGTGGCTTGCCTGGTGTCGAACTGATGCTGGTCCAACCAGAGCTGAATGCGCTGCTCCAGATCAATCAGCTCCTTATCCGACAGTTGATCGTATACGGCGATGACCCGGCTTTCCGAACGGTCAAAGTTGATCAGATTACTGAGATCCTGGCCAAACGGCAGCGACATTTCGTACATCAGCAAATATTGCGACGCCAACTCACGGCTGTCGGGTACCCGATACCATTCGGCGCTGTCTTCGTGCAGGTTTTTATTCAGGGTTTTCATGACTTCCAGCAGCGATGTGGTAAAGCGCAGTTGCGGGTTTTCCTGCAGGTGTTGTTCCAGATCCTGCAGCAGGTTCAGGTACTGCGGGTCGTAAATGCCGCCGTTTTCCGTGGCCGGAATACTGATGTTGACCACCACGGAACCACTGATGCGCTCGATCATGAAATCCATGTTACGGCGCACCTCCAGATCCTCATCGAAGAATTCCACAAAATTATCATCCAGGCGGTTCATGGGGATGAGTGATGCCAGCGACACCATGATCAGCACAAAGCCAATGATGATTTTGTTGGCGTGGGGTTGATACCAGCGGATCAAGCCACCCATGTTGGGCATCCTGGTGACACCGCGGGCTTTACTCGGCAGATAGTAGATCAGCGCCGGCAGAAAGGTCAGCGAGGCCAGCATGGCGTACAGGATCCCCACTCCGGCGGCGGTGCCCATATGAGCAAAGGGCGGGGATTCGCTGAAGTTCAGGGCAAAGAAACTGATGGCGGTGGTGAGGCTGGTGAAAATAATGGGGCTGAAGTTTACCTCGACGCTTTTTTCCAGGGCGGCCTTTTTATCCAGGCCCCGGGCCAGGCCCTGGGCGTAGTTCACCATCAGGTGAATGCAATCCGCCATGGCGATGATGATAATGATCGACGGCGTGTTCACCAGAATGGGCGAGACTTTCACGCCGCTCCACAGCACGGCACCCATGCCGGCCATGATGGCCAACAGCGCCGTCACGATGCAGGCAAGATTTGCCACCAGATCCCGTAGGGTAAAGGTGAGAAACAGGAACACCAGCACCAGGGCAAAGGGGAAAATGGTGCGGCCGTCCTCCTGCACAATGGCCGGCAGAGAGGTTTCCACGGCGACCCCGCCCACCACCCGAAAATCAATGGCCGGATACTGCTGCTGCAACCGGTCGACGTATTGATGCACGGTGTCAATCACGTCCACCGCTGCCTGGCCGTTGTCCTCTTCGGGAATATTCAAAATCACAGACACCAGCGACAGGCCCCCGTCGCGGGTGACCAGATAATCTTTGACCCCGGTTTTGCCGGTGGCGTAGCGTTTGCGTTCCAGCAGGTCCTGTGGCGACAGGGCGTCCACATCGTCCACCAGAAAATCCACGGTCAATTCATCGCCATTTACCCGGGTGTAAAGGTGGTTGCTGAGGGATTCCACCCGCTGGGAGTGGGGTATGGACCAGCCGAATTCGGTCAGTTGCTGAATGGCCTTTAAGGTGTCCGGGGTAAACACATTGCCGCTGTGGGGTTCCACCAACACCATGACATTTTTGTCGCTGGTGTAGTCCTCCTCGATGCGGATCAGGTCATTGAGGTTTTTATCATCGGGTTTGAAGAAGTCTCTCTGGTTGGCAGAGAATTGCGCGTCCTTGGCCCCCATTCCCAATAGCAACGCCCCCAGAACCACCAGCGCCATGCTGGTGAAGCGATGATTCATTACCCATTTTGCCCATATTTTAGCCAACACGATGACTGCCCCCCAACACCTTTTCTTGGTATATACCGTATATAAGCTGGGACATAATAATGTGAATGTCTTGGCGGTGACAGCGCAGGAACGGACAGAAAACTGTGAAATGATGCCACCCGGTTTGGGGGTGGCAGGGTGTGAGGGGGTGGCTTCAGTGGCTGGCGGCTTTGGTGGCGCGATCCATCTTATCCATCAATTGCATGCACAGGGCAGACAGCACAAAACCCATGTGCACAATCAGCAACCACATTAGTTTGTTCTCCGCGGTACCGCCTGCATCGGGGGTGTATTCCATATAGGCTTTCAGTAGATGAATGGCTGATATCGCCACAATCGATGCAGATAACTTCAATTTCAGCGAGCCTGAGTCCATTTTTCCCAGCCAGGAGAGTTTTTCGCCGCCTTCATCAATGTCGATTTTGGAGACGAAGTTCTCGTAACCGGAGAACATCACCATCACCACCAGGCTGCCCACCAGGGTCAGATCCACCAGGGTGAGGATTTTCAGGATCAGGGTCTGCTCCGGCATGGTGAGGATGACCGGAACGATGTGGGCCAGCTCCTGAAAGAACTTGAAGGCCAGCACCAGCAACAACAGGCTGAGCCCGAGATAGACCGGGGCCATGATCCAGCGGCTGGCGTAGAGGGTTTTTTCGATCAATGATTCCATGGGAAAACGTATCCTAGAGACCGGGAGATGGGGCAAAAGATACCGGATTTTTTGGGTGTGGTCACGATTCTGATAGAGGAATGATGCGGGAGGTTGGTTTGGATAAACGCTTGAGACTACAATTGTTTTAATAGACCAAACACGCTCGGACCCAGCAGGTGAGTATAGAGCGGTGGTGGAGGGCAGGGCATGCGTTAGCCTGAACTCCAGGATCGCCCTCTGATTCCACTGCGCTTCCAACCAATAAAGAGCAATCATTGTGACCAGTATTCATAAAGGCAAAGCCAGTTTCCTCCAGCCCAGTATTCGTATTGATGTGCGCTGGGCACTGGATGGATTGTTCGAGGACGGCCGTATCAGTGAGCGGGATATGAACTTTGTCTCCGGTCAGCGGCGGGAAAAGCAGGAGCTGAACTGGAATCCGCTGCAGTTCATTGCCAAGTTCAATCTGGACGATCAGCAATTTGAGCATCGCAAGCTGGACCTGGACAATCTGACGGAATGGCTGGCCAAGCGTGCCGACCAACCCCTGTACCATATCGATCCGCTGAAAGTGGATGTGGGGGCCACCACCGCCGTCATGTCGTTTCAGTTCGCCGAACGCCATGAGATTCTGGCGGTGGCGGTGGACGACGACACGGTGACCATCACCAGCGGCCAGCCTTTCCTGAATGAATGGGAGCAGGGGCTGGAGCAGACCTTAAAAGGCAAGCGCATCAGGCGGGTCATCACCAATCCCGCCGATATCCGCCGGTTCACCCTGGAATTCTATAATCTGGCCCGCTCGGTAAAAGGGGCTGCCGGTGGCAAGGGGCCGTCCAACGTCACCAACTTTGAGCAGCTGCTGCAGTTGGGCGAGCTGACCTCGCCGGATGCCAATGATCAGCACATCGTAAAAATCGTGGACTGGCTGCTGCAGTATGCGTTTGACCAGCGCGCCAGTGATATTCATCTGGAACCGCGCCGGGAGCACGGCAATATTCGTTTCCGTATTGATGGTGTATTGCACGATGTGTATGAACTGCCCGCCCCGGTGATGGCGGCGGTGACCAGCCGCATCAAGATACTGGGGCGCATGGATGTGGCGGAAAAGCGCCGCCCCCAGGATGGCCGCCTGAAAACCAAAAGCACCGAAGGGGATGAAGTGGAGTTGCGTTTATCCACGCTGCCCACGGCATTTGGCGAAAAAATGGTGATGCGGATCTTCGATCCGGAGGTGCTGGTGCGCTCGTCGGCGCAGATGGGGCTGGCGGATGACGATTATGAGCGCTGGAACAACATGGTGACCCAGCCCAATGGCATCGTGCTGGTGACCGGCCCCACCGGTTCCGGTAAAACCACTACCCTGTATTCCACCCTCAAGCAGCTGGCCACCCGTGAGGTGAACGTTTGTACCATTGAAGACCCCATCGAGATGGTGGAACCCTCGTTCAACCAAATGCAGGTGATGGACAATGTGGACCTGACCTTTGCCGACGGTGTTAAAGCCCTGCTGCGTCAGGATCCGGACATCATCATGGTGGGGGAAATCCGTAATCTGGAAACCGCCAACATGGCGATTCAGGCAGCGTTGACCGGACACCTGGTGATATCCACCCTGCACACCAACGATGCCCCTTCCGCCATTGTGCGGTTGACGGATCTGGGGGTGCCTTCCTATATGATTTCGGCCACGTTGCTGGGGGTCATGGCCCAGCGTTTGGTGCGTACCCTGTGCCCGCACTGCAAACGGGATACCTATGTGGATCCGGATGTCTGGCATAACCTGATCCACCCCTGGAAAGGCAAGCAGCCGGAGAAGATCAAATCGCCGGTGGGTTGTCTGGAGTGCCGGAAAACCGGTTATCTGGGGCGGGTGGGCATCTACGAGGTGATGCCGCTGTCCCAGGAGCTGAAGGACATGATCAGCCACGACGCCGAACTCAATGAATTGCGCAAGCAGGCCATGAAGGAAGGCATGCGCACCCTACGTTTGAGTGGTGCACAAAAAGTGGCCGCAGGGCTTACTACGCCGGAAGAAGTGTTGCGGGTGGCACCGGTTGTGGGGGGCGCCTAGCCGGCTTTGTTATATCGGTTTTCCTAAAGCGTGAAACCGTTGCTAGAATGGGGGCTCCCTTTACTGCAGACTTCTCGTCAGGAAGATGAATGTGCTGAGGGAGCCATGGGTCGGCTCAGCAGTCTGATATAAGAATAAGAAGAGTATAAAATGAGCACCCTGCTGTCGGCGTTTTCACCAGTACGCAATTTCAGGCAACTGTTTATCCGGCCAAGCTCCAACTTTCCGGTGTTGGATGGTTTCCGTGCCCTGTCCATGTTGATGATCATGGTCTTCCATACCTTCAGTATTTACTCTCTGTACCATCCCGATGTGGAATTGATCAATATGGTGGAGGCCAGTACCTGGTCCGCCTGGATCTGGAATGCCGACAAGAGCGTCGACATCTTTTTCGTGATCAGTGGTTTCCTGATTACCGGTATCCTGTTGCGGCAGATTGATCGTGAACAGACCATTCACTTTGGCAACTTCTATTTTCGGCGTTTTTTGCGTTTGAGCCCTGCCTACTGGCTGGTAATAGGGCTGTACCTGCTGATGGGGTTGTCCACTGCGGACCCGGAAGCCCGTGCCCAGTTGAAATTGGAAAGCCTGTGGGCCAACCTGCTGTATGTGAACAACTTTATTCCCTATCAGGATCAGGCCATGAACTGGACCTGGACCCTGGCCATTGAAGAACAGTTCTATCTGGTGTATCCCCTGATTCTGTTGTTGCTGGTTAAGTACACCCGGCAGCCGTTAACCGGCTTGTGGGTGCTGATGGGGCTTTCCTTTTTGATCCGGTTTCTGGTCATCGTGAGCGATGAACGCATTCGCACCATGTCCGGCAGTGACCTGGCCCTGGATGAGGAATTCCATGCCCATCACTTTTCCGTGCTGTATGACAATTTGTATACCCGCTTCGGGGCCTTGCTGTGTGGCTGTATTGCCGCGTTCTATTACTTTCATCATGAACCCGGCCTGCGCCGGTTTCTGAACTCCTTTTGGGGCAAAGTGCTGGAGTTTGCCAGTTTTGGCATCATCATTCTGTTCTTATGGTTGCCGGTGCTGAGCCGGGAGATGAACGATCATCCTGCCTTTACCGTACTCTATCAGACCTTCAGCCGTAATCTGTTCAGCGGCGCGGTGGCTTATCTGGCGCTGGTGTGCCTGGAGAAAAGCTATCTCAGCCGGGTGTTGAACCTGATCTTCTCCAATCGGTTCTGGTACCCCCTGGCGCAGCTTTCCTACTCCATGTACCTGCTGCATATCTTCCCGATCCTGGTGTTGGTGCAATTGGGTGTCAATGCCATGCAGCAGTATCCGGAGCGCTACGATTACACCCACTGGGAAGCCATGAGCCTGATCTGTCTCTACGCCACCGGGCTTACCATTTTAGGATCCGTTGTCATTTACCTTATTATTGAACGCCCGATCATGAACCTGAGGAAGTAGTTTGAACCTCCTGCCATTGGATAAGAAAATCGTTGGGGCGCTGTTGCTGGGATTATTACTGGCCCTGCCCTCGTTGTGGGTGGGTATGCAGCTGGATGATTATTTTCACTGGGGGCTGGTGACCCAGCGCAGCCAGGTGTTGCAAACCGTGAGTCCGGCCAGCCCCTATGGCCTGTTCAGTTTTGTGGATGGCGACCCGGCACGGGTGATGGATTTGATGAACCTTGGGCTGGCGCCCTGGTGGACCTATCCCCAGGTGGAATACGCTTTCTGGCGCCCGCTCACCGAACTCACCCATGGTCTGGATTATTCCCTGTGGCCACAACACCCCATGCTCATGCACGTGCACAGCATGTTGTATTTTGGTTTGATGCTGGTGTTCGGGTTTCGCCTGTTCCGAAAAATCCAGGGGGATTCGGCGGCCTGGGTGTGGGCCATGTTCCTGTTTGCCCTGTCTTATACCCATGGTGTTCCGGCGGGGTGGCTGGCCAACCGCAATGCCGTGCTGGCGGTGCTGTTTGTGATTTTGACCCTGTCGTCCCATCACCGTTGGCGTGAGGGCAACCGTAGTCCGTTGGATTTTCGCTCCAGTATTTTCTTTGCCCTGGGGTTGCTGTGCGGGGAGATGGCGGTGACCGCGGGCGCTTACCTGTTCGCCTATGCCATGGTGCTGGAGCGGGGCCCGTTCCGGGATCGTTTGTTCTCGTTGCTGCCCTATGGCGTAATTGGTGCCGCCTGGTTGGGGATGCGCTCGTTGCTGGGCTACGGTGCCAGCGGCTCCGGTCACTATATCGATGTTTTGCAAACGCCCGGGCTGTTTATTCAGACGCTGGTGGGGCGCGGCCTGGACCTGCTGGGTGGTTTGTTCTGGGTGGTGCCGCCTGAACTGGGCTCCGGTTTGCCGGAGATCCGCCGGCTGGCCTACCTGGGATTGTTCGTGGGGTTGATGTGGGTGGCCTGGCCGCTGTTGAAAACCGATCGCCGGGCCCGCTTCTGGTTGCTGGGTGCATTGTTGTGTCTGGTGCCGGTGGCCAGCACCATTCCCCATAGCCGTTTGTTGATTGCCGCCAGTGTGGGGGCTGCCGGGTTTTTGGGATTGCTGCTGCAGGCCTGGCGCACTGCCGGTCTGGCACCATCCGGCGCACGCAAAGCGGCGACCACTGTGCTGGCCGCAATCCTGGTGGTGTTGCACCTGGGCCTGTCCGCCCTGTTGTTGCCGTTGGAAATGGTGTCCATGCGCATGGTGGGGGACAACTATCTGAACAGTGGTGCGCAATCCTGGGATCTGAGCGATATTCCCCGGGAGACCACGCCGATTTTAATCAATCCCCCCCTGTCCAGTGCGGGGGGGTATATCAATGGGGTGCGGGCCTATCAGGGCTTGCCGGTGGCTGCGAAAACCTGGTTGTTGGCGTCCGGCCTGCAGCCGCTGACCCTCACTGTGCTGAACGATCACACTCTCGATTTGTACAGCCCAGAAGGGCTCTACGACCCCGTGCAGGAAGGGGTTTTGCGGGGGCCGCAGGCGCCCTTTGCGGTGGGTGACAGCGTGCAGCTGGCGGGCATGATTGTCACGGTAATGGAAGTCCGTAACGGGGTGCCGCTCAGGGCCCGTTTCCAGTTTGCTCACCCCCTGAGCAGTGATCACTACCGCTTTTCACACTGGAACAGCGGCCAGGTGGCGCCCTGTGTGTTACCGGGCAAACAGCAATCCATCGAATTGAGGGTGGATTCCGCCCACTGTGCCGGGCCCTGAGCCAGCACCGGGCGCTCTGTTGCAGATCATGGTGTCGTGACGTACCTTGGCGGATAATGTCGGGCACTGTCGACCCGAATTGAAACTCGCGCCCAATTTATAAAAAGGATCGTTGCCCCCATGACTCTGTTTGCTCCGGAGCGCTTTCCGGATTCTGTGCAACCTGCTCTGCAACCCAACCTTGACCGACTGCAGGACGCGTTTGCGGAAGCCGATCTGATGGCGGCCGTGGCGGCACTGGACACGCAAACCCTGCGCCAATTGGAAGCCTGTGTGCTGGCCAGTGATTACGTGGTCGACCAACTGGTGCGATACCCCCGGTTGCTGTTGCAGTTGGTGGACAGCGGGGATTTGCTCAGCCGCTACGGGAATGACCGATATCGATCTGCCCTGCAGACTCAGTTGGCAGGCGCCCAGGATGAGGCGGCCTTGGCCAGGGTGCTGCGTCAGTTCCGGCGCCGGGAAATGGTGCGCATCATCTGGCGGGACAGTTGTGGTCTGGCGGATTTTCAGGAAACCGTGGGCGACCTCAGTCATTTGGCGGATGCCTGCATTGATGGGGCACTGGATAAACTCTATGGCTGGATGGAGCCGGAGTTCGGCTTGCCGTACTACCACCCATCGCCATCACCATCGTCACAACAGGGCCAGCCCATGCCCATGGTGGTGCTGGGCATGGGCAAGCTGGGTGCCTGCGAACTGAACCTCTCCTCTGATATCGATCTTATGTTTGCTTATGCCCATGAGGGTGAAACCCGGGGTGGGCGCCGCTCCCTGGCCCATCGGGATTTCTTTACCCGCTTGGGGCAGAAGCTGATCAAGGCATTGGATGAAAACACCGTGGACGGCTTTGTGTTCCGGGTGGATATGCGCCTGCGCCCCTATGGCAGCAGCGGGGCTTTGGCGCTGAATTTCCGCGCCATGGAAAGTTACTACGAAGAGCAGGGGCGGGAGTGGGAGCGCTACGCCATGATCAAGGCCCGTGCCATTGGTTCCGATAATGGTGACGGGGATGAATTGCTGCGGCGGTTGCGACCGTTTGTGTATCGCCGCTATGTGGATTTTGGTGTTATTGAATCGTTGCGGGAACTGAAAAAACTGATCAATCAGGAGGTGCTGCGCAAGGGCAACGAGGACAACGTCAAAACCGGTGCCGGCGGTATCCGCGAAGTGGAGTTCATTGCTCAGGTGTTTCAACTGATTCGCGGTGGCCAGGATGTGGCATTGCAACAGCGCAATCTGATGCAGGTGATGGGCATCATTCGCGATCTGGAACTGCTGCCCGCCGCCGTCATTCAGTCCCTGTGTGACGATTACGTGTTGCTGCGCAATGTGGAACACCGTATTCAGGCGTTGCAGGATCGCCAGACGCAATTGCTGCCCACCGACCCGCTGCAGCAGGCACGCATCGCCGTGGGCATGGGGTATGCGGATTGGGCGGGCTTCTACCAGGTGTTGGGGCAGGCGCGGCAACGGGTGCGCAGCCATTTTGATGCCTTGATTGCCGCGCCGCAGGATCAGGATGAGGTGGTGGTGCGGGATCAGGCGGTGGCATTGTGGATGACAGAACAGTCCGGTGCGGAAGGGCAGGAGGATTTGCAGGCACTGGGGTTCCGAGCGCTGGAGTCGAGCTGGCATCTGTTGCATGAGTTTCGCACCAGCCGTCAGGTCACCCACCAGCAGGCAGTGGGGCGGGAGCGTCTGGACAAACTGATGCCCATGCTGATCAATGCCTGTGCCCAGCAGGCCGATCCGGACCTGACCCTGCAGCGGGTACTGCGGCTGGTGGAAGCCATCCTGCGCCGGTCTGCCTATATTGCCCTGTTGGTGGAAAACCCCCATTCCCTGGAACGTCTGGCCATGCTGTTTGCTGCCAGCCCGTGGGTGGCGGATACCATTGCCCGTTACCCCATGTTGCTGGATACCCTGCTGAATGAAGCAACCCTGCTTAACCCCCTGGATGTGGACACCCTCAAGAACGAACTGCGCCAGGTGCTGCTGCGCATACCCGAGGACGATCTGGAACGGCAGATGGACGCCCTGCGCCAGTTCAAACACAGCCATGTGCTGCGGGTGGCCGCCTCAGAGATAGCAGAAACGCTACCTCTGATGAAAGTGAGCGATTACTTAACCTGGCTGGCGGAAACCCTGTTGCAGGCGGTACTGGAGCTGGCCTGGCATCAGATGGTGGATAAATACGGGCGCCCGACGCGGGCAGACGGCACTCCCTGTGAGCAGGATTTCATCATCGTCGGCTACGGCAAAGTGGGGGGGATCGAGCTCAGTTACAGCTCGGATCTGGATCTGGTGTTCATCCATGATGCGGATTCCAGCGGCGTCACCGACGGCGACAAGAGCATTGATAACAACGTGTTTTTTGCCCGCCTGGGGCAGCGCATCATTCATATCCTGACCAGCAAAATGGCCTCCGGTGAACTCTACGAAACCGATATGCGGCTGCGGCCATCCGGTAATTCCGGCTTGCTGGTGAGCTCCCTTAAGGCCTTTCAGGATTATCAGGAAAACAACGCCTGGAATTGGGAACACCAGGCCCTGGTACGGGCTCGGGTGGTGGCCGGCTGTCCGCGGCTGGCCCGGCGTTTCGCCGAGGTGCGGGAAGCCGTGCTGTCTCGGCCCCGGGATGAAGCGCAACTGCGGCAGGAGGTGGTGGCCATGCGGGAAAAAATGCTGGGCCATCTTAGCACTTACAAGGAACTGGAACTGAATGAAGCCCGCTTGGCTGCCGACTGCAGCTTCGATCTGAAGCAGGATCCCGGCGGCATTGTTGATATAGAATTTCTGGCCCAGTACCTGGTGTTGCGCTGGTCGGCCCAGAAGCCCGCCATGACCCGCTGGACCGACAACATGCGCATTCTGGACAGCGCCCTCGAACAGGCCATTCTCAGTGCCGAGCAGGTGACTGCCCTGCAAAATGCCTATTTGCTGTATCGCAGTCAGACCCATGCTCTGGCCCTGCAGCATGGGAGCGGCAAGGTGAGTGCGGAACAGTTTGTGGAACAACGCCGGCAGGTACGTGAAATCTGGCGTAAAACCTTCAATTAATGTGATATAGTTGCGGGTCCCGGTGGCCCGTACCCTGCGGGCTCCGGCTATAATCCAGTACGGCTATAATCCGTAGAGGAATCCCCAATTTTTGAAGGAGAAGTAGATCATGTCCATGGCCGACCGTGACGGTCTAATCTGGTTTGACGGAGAAATGGTTCCCTGGCGCGATGCCCGGGTGCATGTGCTGACACACACCCTGCATTACGGCATGGGTGTCTTTGAAGGTGTCCGCGCGTATGAAACCGTCAAAGGCCCGGGCATTTTCCGCTTGCAGGAACACACCGACCGTTTGTTCCGCTCCGCGCATATCATGAACATGAAGATTCCCTTCTCCAAAGAGCAGGTGAACGAAGCCCAGCTGGCGGCGGTGCGGGAAAACGATCTGCCTCACGCCTACCTGCGACCCATGGTGTTTTACGGATCAGAAGGCATGGGCCTGCGGGCCAATAACCTCAAGGTGCACATGATTGTGGCGGCCTGGGAATGGCCTGCCTATATGACCCCGGAAGCCAAAGAGATCGGTATCAAGGTACGCACTTCGTCCTATACCCGTCATCACGTCAACATCACCATGTGTAAGGCCAAGGCCAACGGCAACTACATTAACTCCATGCTGGCGTTGAACGAGGCGTTGTCCTGTGGTGCCGAAGAAGCCCTGTTGCTGGACCCGGAGGGCTACGTTGCCGAAGGCAGCGGTGAAAACGTCTTTATCGTGTATAACGGAAAACTCTATACACCGGAACTGACTTCCTGCCTGGATGGCATCACCCGTGCCACGGTGATCACCCTGGCGGAAGAGCTGGGCTACGAAGTTATCGAGAAGCGCATCACCCGTGATGAAGTCTATGTTGCCGATGAAGCCTTCTTTACCGGTACCGCAGCGGAGGTGTTGCCCATTCAGCAGTTGGACGGCCGTGTGATTGGTTCCGGTAAGCGCGGGCCCATCACCGAGCAACTGCAAAAACTGTATTTTGATCACGTCATGGGGCGCACCGACAAGCATCCGGAGTGGATCAGCCTGGTTTAAGGCGGCAACCATTGTGATCATCCTTAAAAACCGCAGGTGGTGAACCTGCGGTTTTGTTTTATGAACGATCCTGAATTAAGCAGCACAACGGGCAGGCACAGCATGAAAGACGCAACATCCCGCGTATTATGGGTGGTGACGGATGAAAAGCCGGGCCATCGCAGCCAGCAGGAAGGGCTGGTGGAGCGCTTGCAGGCGCTGGCCAGTTTCGACGTGTTCTGGTTGAATGTAGAGAGCCTGGATATCTCCCTGCTGGATGTGTTGCTGCGCCGGCGTATCAAGCCCGAGCTGCCGGCACCGGACTGGATTCTGGGGGCGGGTGCCGGTACCCATAGCCTGATTCTGAAACTGAAACGAATTTTTCGCGCCAAAACCATCTTGTTGATGCGCGGGGCTTTCCCCATGGCTTTGTTCGACGCCAATATCACCCCAGTGCACGACAACCCGCCCAAACGCCGCAATGTGCTGCCCACCACCGGCGTGATGAATCCGGTGGTGCCCCGCTATGAAGGCCGGGATGAGCATACCGGTACCTTCCTCATTGGCGGTGTCAACGATCATTACCAGTGGGATGACGCCTGGATCATCGAACAGGTGGCACGCATTTGCCGGGCCCAGCCCCAGGTACAGTGGACCTTGACGGATTCACGCCGCTCACCGGACGCATTCTTGCCGGCCTTGAAGGCGCTGGCGTTGCCTAACCTCACGCTTATTTCCTACCGGGATACCCAACGGGGATTCATCAAGCAGCAGCTGGACACCACCGGGCAGTTGTGGGTGACCCGTGACAGCGTGTCCATGGTGTATGAGTGCATTACCTCCGGCGCCCCCACCGGATTGCTGGATTTGAAACCGCTGCGTCAATCCCGGGTGGTGAAAGACATGGATAAATTGTTGCAGCAGGGCTGGGTGCAGGACTATGCCCAGTGGGACATACAGCAGCCATTGCCGGTGACGGAAACTAAATTGTGGGAAGCGGACCGGGGCGCCCGCTGGCTGCTGGATTTTTTACGCTAGCGACGAATGCGCGAGTAGAATTCCACGTATTGTTGCACGATGTGATTTTTGCAATAGCCCTCAGCGTACACCCGGCTGCCGCCTTCGATCAGGCTTTGCCGTAAATCCTTGCTTCCCAGCACCCGCAGAACCGCTTTGGCCAGGGCATCGGCGTCATCAATGGGGGTGATCAATCCACTGACCCCGTCGGTAATGGCTTCGCCGGGACCCTGGGAATGGGTGGCCACGATGGGGCAGCGGTGGGCCCAGGATTCCATCACGATGGAGCCCAGGCCCTCGTGCCGTGACGGGCACACAAACAGGTCGACGCTGGCCATCAAGGTGGTGACGTCGTTGCGCCACCCCAGAAACCGCACCCGTTCGTTCAACCCCAGTTGCCGGCACAACGCTTTCAGGTTGGCCTCCTCCGGCCCGGCGCCCGCCAGCCAGAGGGTGACCTTTGGCATTTGCGTCATGCTGTGCAGCAGGGTGTCGAAGCCCTTGTTTTCATGCAGGCGCCCCGCCGCCAGAATCAGGGGTTGATCCGCAGGGGTATCGAAGCTGTCTCGCGCTAACGGCGTTACCGGGGTTTCGTCGGCAAAATTGGGGATATAGACCACCTTGTCTTTGGGGAAGCCGCCGTCGATCATGTGTTGGCAGATGCCACGACTGATGCCCACCCAGTAATCCGCATGACGGTAGTATTTCAACTTGTAATAGTGCCCCAGCCGGTTCACCAGTACGTAATGTGGGGAGGCTGGCGTAGTGCCGCTGGCGCGACTCATCCAGGTCATGACAATGTCGGGATCGTAGGCGTTCAGTGCGCTTACATAGCGACGTTTACCCAGCAGGTCCAGCTTGCCGCCGAAGCGGAAGCCCTCGGTAAGTACGCTGTTCTCGCGCAAGGCAGCAATGCGGTGAGCGTGATCGCGGATAAAGGCTTTTTGCTGCAACTCCGGCCGTTCATTTAAGCCACTTACCAGGCGCACAAAAAAGTTTTCGGCACCACCCTGTTCGGCACCCGCCAACACCTGGGCTATGCGGATGGGGTCGGTCATGGTTTTTCTCCGTTTATTCGGTCATTGTCCAGGCCATTGTGATAGAGCTGGCCGTGATAGCCCGGGAAGCGACCGGTTCCTCGTTGTGACAGTAATTCCTCGATGCGCTCCTGCAGATTCTGTATTTTACGTTGCGCTTTTCTGCGCCGGTAGGATAGGGGTTGCAGCCAGTCCGGCAGCATATTGGGTGCGCCCAGCCCATCGATGATCACCAGCCGCTGCAGGTTGCCGTTGCTATCCCGCTGCACCACCAGGTTATGCAGAATCAGATCCCGGGAGGGCACGGCCAGTTCAAGCCACAGCCGGGAGAACCGGTTGACCACCTGCTGGCATTGTTCTGTGTAACCGTGATCCCATAGGTACTGTTTCAGGGTATGGGAGATGGGGCCATCGGCGTCCCGAATCAGTTCCGAGGTAATGCCACGCCCCATGTCGGTGTCTTCAAAGCCGAAGCAGCGGCTGACCAGGGTGAAAATCTCATCGCCGTAATGATCGTGTAGCCGTTTCATCACCCTGAACTCCTCCAGGTTGTCATCGAAACTGGAGAGGGGACGCAGATTTTTGGGAAAGCGCTTTTGCGCGCGCAGTTTGGTCAGCGGCCGATCCGGCCGCCGTACTTTAATGCAGCGATCCGGGTGTTGTGGATGCACAAAACACAGCCGGTTGCCGCCACGGGCGAAGGGTTCCAGAGCGGACAGCTGCAACGTCATTTCATGGTGCCGTTTAAGTGAATATCCCGTGCCCATACATAGTCATGGCTGAACGGAATCTGCAGCGCCGCTTCCAGAATGTATTGCGCATAGAGTTTGGAATTCATCTCGGTATGAAAGAACTCCCGTGCCCTGGCGGCCCAGGCCTGACGCTTGGCATCGTCGTGATGGAATTCGCGGATTTTGCTCAGCAGGTCATCCTCATCCTTGAAATATACCGCGCTCTCCGCCGGCAACAGCTCATCAAAACGGGGTTCGGCGCTGGTGAACTGGAGAATTCCGTTACCAGCCAGCTGTGCCATACGGGCGGAAGAGTACCAGTAATCTCCTTCCTGGCGGTTCAGGTTGAGGCCCATCCTGGTATTGGCCAGGGCGCGATCGTAATCACGCCCCCACACCGGTGGCTCACCGAAGCTGCCATAGGTTTTAAAATTCATCTCGTCAGCCAGGGCGTCCTTGAAGCGCTTGATCATTTGCAGGCGCTGGGTGAAGTCGTTGCTGTTGCTGCAGAACAGCAGATCGATGGCGAGGTCTGTGCGGTTGGCGTTATTGAGGTTTTCAATGGCGGCGTCCACCGGGTTGGGCATGTGATACACCCGGGCACCCAAGCCTTCAAAGGGGGTAAGTTCGCGGCGGCCGGTGGAGACAAACACCGCATCGGTGACACTGGCCCGGTGTTTGATCCGCTCCACGTTGCTGGGCACAAACAGAGGGTCGTTGTTGCAATGAATCACCGCGCAGTCAGGAAAGCGACGTTTGATGGCCAGCAATGTGGCATTGCTGATCATGTCACAATGGCCGGCAATGACCAGATCCGGTTCAAAGGCGTCCACGGTTTCCAGCAAGCGGCGATTGGCCTTCTTGATACCCAGTTCCCGAATGCCGAAGGGCGCTTCAAAGGCCGCCACATCCCGGTCGCTGAAGCCCTGGGTATAGTGATCGTTCTTGATCAGGCCGAAGGTCAGCTTCTGTGCCCAGCTGACCCGGGTTTTGCCGTAACGGCGCAGCTGCTGGTAGGCGATGTGCAATACTCTCATGAATGCTTCTCTTGTGGCGATTCCAGGCCGATGACACCGGGCTTAATCCGGGTTTGATCGGGCGGCATTATAACAATGCCGGCGGGCCGGGATAACCCATCAGCAAGGCCGGTGGGTGGCCAGCAGTTGACGATAGACCTGCAGGGTGGCGTCAACCTGGCTTTGCAGATAAAAATCCCGGGGTAACGTAATGCGGTAGTGCGCATGGAGGACGTCGCTGACCCGTTGGGCAAAGGCTGCAATGTCATCCGGCGTAACCAGCCCCTGGGGAAAGCCCGCGCTGAGGGATTCGCTGGCGCCGCCCCGGTCCCAGGCCACCACCTTGCAGCCGCAGGCCAGGGCTTCCGGTACGGTGCGGCCGAACGGTTCGGCCTTGTTCGACATATGACAGGTTACCGCCGCAAGGCCGTAAAACGCCTGAATGTCCGAACGGTGGCCCACAAAGGTGACTCTGTCGGCCAGCCCCAACTGATCCCGCAGCGCCAGCAGTTCCTCCAGGTAGTGTGCTTTATCCGGCTCCGCTGCCCCCACCACCACTCCGTGGCACGCAGGCTCCAGCGTCACCAGCTTCGCCATCATGTGCAGAAAATCCTCCTGACCTTTCCAGCGTGAGAGCCGGCCGGGCATGAGGATGACATTGAGATCAGCCAGTTGCGGGTAGTCAGCCAGCAGCTGCTCGCGCCATTGCCGGGTGCAGGCGTTGGCGTTGAAGGCGGATGGATCCAGCCCGCGATAGATGCGGGTGATGACGGCGGGGTCCACATCGTAGTTGTCCAGAATATAGTGGTGCACGCAATCAGAGATGGCAATCAGGCGCTCACCCCTGGCCATGATGGCGCTGTACGGAGTGACGGAGTACATGCCGTGAAAGGTACTGACCAGGCCGGGCCTGGTGGCCGGTGGCATGCGGCGCCAGGCCAGCCAGCTGATCCAGGCGGGGATGCGGGAGCGTACATGCACAATATCCGCGTTCAGTTTCCCCAGCAGCCTGCGCATGGGGCGTACCTGCAGCAGGGAGGCCAAAGATTTTTTGTGCACCGGCATCTGGATGTGCTCGGTGCCCTCAGCCTCCAGCTGCGCCACCATTCTGCCGCCACTGGAAATGACGATGGAGCGATGGCCCAGCCGCACCAGTTCGCGTGCAAACTCCACCGTGCCCCGCTCTACCCCGCCGGCATTGAGGGCGGGCAGCACCTGGACTACGGTGAGTGGGCGATCCTGTTCGGTAGCCGCCAAATCCACTGACCGGGGTTACTGTATCGGCGCCAGGGAATCGCCCCGGGCGACGGCGTAATACATAAAGCCGGCGGCCTTGGCATCCGCAGGGTTGTACAGGTTGCGGCCATCCACCACCACGGCATGGTTAAGCTGTTGCTTCAACCACTGAAAATCCACGGTGCGGAAGGCTTTCCACTCGGTGCAGATTACCAGTGCATCGGCGCTTTTCAGCGCCTCGTTGCGGGTGCCGCACAGCATCAGGTCGTCGCGGCTGCCATAGATGCGCTGGCACTCTTCCATGGCTTCGGGATCATAGGCCTTCACCTTGGCACCGGCGGCCCACAGGGATTCCATCAGGTTGCGGCTGGGGGCCTCCCGCATGTCATCGGTATTGGGTTTGAACGACAATCCCCACACGGCAATGGTTTTACCGGCCAAATCACCCTCGAAGGCTTTGTTGATCTTGGCAAAGAGGGTTTCCTTCTGGCGATTATTGACGTTCTCCACCGCCACCAGCAGCTCAGGATTGTAGCCCACCGATTGCGCGGTTCTGGCCAGGGCCTGCACATCTTTCGGAAAGCAGGAGCCCCCGTAGCCGGCACCGGGGTAGATAAACTGATAACCAATGCGGGGGTCGGAACCAATGCCTTCCCGCACATGCTCAATATCCACCCCCAACAGCTCTGCCAGTTGCGACATTTCATTCATAAAACTGATTTTGGTGGCCAGCATGGCGTTGGCGGCGTATTTGGTGAATTCCGCGGCGCGGATATCCATGAACATCAGTTTGTCGTGTACGCGCATGTAAGGCGAGTAGCAATCCCGCATCAGTTCACGCACGGAATCAGAATCGGTGCCAACAATGATGCGGGCACCCTTGGTGAAGTCTTCCAGGGCACTGCCTTCCTTGAGAAATTCCGGGTTGGAACAAACGTCAAAGTCGATACTGGCGCCGCGACTGGCCAGTTCGGAATCGATGGCGGCTTTCACTTTTTCGGCCGTACCCACCGGAACCGTGGACTTGTCGACCACCACCTTGTAATCGTTCATGTGCTTGCCAATGGTCTTGCCCACGGCCAGCACGTATTGGAGGTCCGCGGCGCCATCTTCATCCGGCGGTGTGCCCACGGCGATGAACTGCAGCACTCCGTGGGCCACGGCCTCTTCTGCCGATGTGGTGAAGTTGAGGGTGCCTTCTGCCACGCAGTGTTTCACCATGGCTTCCAGGCCCGGCTCAAAAATGGGTATAACTCCTTGTTTTAATTTGTCTATTTTGTTCTGGTCGATATCCATGCAGACAACTTGATGGCCTACATCGGCCAAGCAGGCACCAGTGACCAGTCCGACATAGCCGGTTCCGAATACAGTGATTTTCATGAGCGGATTCGTACCTTTGTAAAAAATGGGTGTGGTGATGCGGGCTAAATCCCTTAGCGGGGTGTCGCCTGAAACATGGCGCAAAAGGATACTGATCATTGGCCGTAAAATCCATGCCAGTACGGCCGTGAAAACCGGAAATTATAACAATTGATGGTCGCTGGTGTAGAATGCGCAGCCATTGTTTTGCCCGCACCTGGAGACAAATGGATACTATCGCGGTCTGTGTTTGCACCTTTCAACGGGAAGCGCTGCTTGAGGCATGCCTGTCCAGCGTTGCCGCAATGGCGCTGCCGGCGAGCACCGCAGTGCATGTGGTGGTGATCGATAATGATGCGCAGGCTACATCCCGGGATTTTGTGGAATCCTTGCGGGGCCGCTTTCCGTTGCCCCTGCACTACGAATGTGAACCCCGGCGCGGCATACCCTGTGCCCGCAATCGCGCCATTGAGGTGGCACATGCGTTGAAGGCGGATTATTTTGTCTTTATTGATGACGATGAGCGGGTAGAGCCGAACTGGCTGGTCAGCCTGGCGGATTACTGTCGTGAAAAAGGCGGTCAGGCGGTTATTCATGGCGCGGTTGAGCCCATGTTGCCGGAAGGTACCCCGGCGCATATCCAGGCCGTTTATCAAAAGAAGAACCGGCCCACAGGGGCGCGATTGAGCACCTGTGCCACCAATAATGTCATGGTGCCGGTGCGGGTGACCCGGGAGCTGAATTTGCGCTTTGACGAGCGCAATCCGTTGGCCGGAGGCACGGACACCATATTTTTTACCCAGGCGGTCAGGCAGGGTATCGAAATCTATGAATGCAGGGAAGCGTTGGTGAGGGAAACCATTCCGGCCAGCCGTGCCACCCTTGGCTGGTTGTCGAAGCGGAAGTACCGGGCCGGCATCACCGAGGCCTGGCGCAAGCGGCAGGGCGGACGCAGCGGTTTCAGTATTGTGTTGTCGGCGTTGTTGCAGTGCCTTGTGGAGGGCATCAAAGCCGGGGTCACGGGGCTGTGTGGGCTGAAACACCTGCGTAATCGTTTTTGGCTGAAAGCCTGCCGGTCCGCGGGGGTGATGGCCGGAATGTTGGGGGCAAAAGTGGACAGTTATCGAAAAATCGATTCCTGAGGGGAAAGCGTGGCGATCAGAAATGTCGTACTCTATTCGCAGACCTTGCCGCCTGTGCACGTAGGGGGCATTGAAACCAACGCATTCTATCTGGTGCAGTATCTGAGCGGCAAAACGTCGCTCAACCTGTCTATTGTAACGGCCACCAAACGTAAGTTTCTGCTGCGCTCCACTCTGCCTCTGCAGTACGGCAACGTCCGTTGCAAAGCGCACCTGGTTCGCAAAAAAGTGACGAAAGACCCTGCCAGAATCACCGCATATTTGGATGCTTTGGGGTTTAAGCCGCAGGAAACCGTGGTTTACCACAACAGCCTGGATCTCTATAAATCCTACGCTGCGCTGAAAGCCAGAGGCTATCATCAGGTGGCCCGATCCGGGGGTAACGATTTATCGTTTCTGCAAAAGAATGCCGGGGATACGCGGAGTTTCTGCACCGCGTTGGCGCAATTGGACAGGTTGTTTGTCAACAGTGATTATAGCCGGTTGCGGGCTGAATCAATCGGCTTGTCCACTGCGACCCTGCACGTTGTGAAAGGTGGTTGTGAGGTGGTGGGCCGGCAACCGATGCAGCGTGAGCAATTGGGGTTGCCGGCAGACCGCCCGCTGATTGTCAGCTGCGGTAGGCTGGTTGATTTCAAAGGTCTGGATGATGCCCTGTCTGCCATTGCTATTCTGAAAAAACGCGGTAAAAGGCCGCTGTTTGTGATGGTGGGGGAGGGCGCGCTGGAGGCGGATCTGAAGCAGTATGCTGCAGAACTGGGTATCGATTCCTGCTGCCATTTTGTGGGAAAGTTGGAGCCGGCCAGGGTGTTTGATTACTACCACAGTGCCGATATTTATCTGTCTTCTTCCAAAGAGGTGGTGCGAAATATCGACGGCTTCCGTTATACCCACACTGAAACCATGGGGCGCAGTATATGCGAGGCTCAGGGGTGTGGCCTGCCGGTGGTGACCACCGATGCGGGCGGTGCTCCGGAGATGGTGCTGGACGGTAAAACCGGGCTGGTGGTTCCACAAGGTAATGCGGATGCCATGGCTGTAGCCCTGGCATCATTGATTGATGATGCCAGGGCGCGTCGGGCCATGGGGGAGGCGGCGCTGCAATACGCCAGGCAGCAGTTGGGGTGGGATGCGGTTTTGGGGCAATATGTGAAGGTTATGACCTCACTGGCGTAATTATTCACCCTGCACTTTGCGGTAAGAATCTACTTTAATACCCCAGGGGCCCAGGCCTTCGCCCAGTTTTTGACAACCTTTGAGCCAGCTTTTCAGGTATTTGTGTTTTTTCAGTAAAGCCAGGTACAGGCAGGATTTTAAACTGTATTTGAGAAAGGCAACGCTGCGTTTCAGTGTATGGATGGCTTTGGGCAAAGTGCCCGCAAATGCAATGTGTTCACCCATGGTCAGGCCGATCCTGAAGTAGCGTTTGGATAGCCATGCTAGGCGCAGTCTTTCTGCGGGCACGTCTTCGTTGACCACGGCCTCATCACAGTAAATCAGTGGTACACCCAGGGCATGGGCTTTGCGGAACAGTTTGCTGTCCGTGCCGCCGGCAAAGGGGCGCGATTCATCAAAGCGCAGGTTATGCTCAGAAAACAGAGTCACTGGAACCAGCACATTGTTCGTTCTACACATGTGTAATGTACTGCCGGTGGCAATCGGTTTACGTTGAAAGAAAGGCAGATAATGTGCCGGAGTGCCGGGGGGCAGGGTGGAGCGCACACTGCCCTGGATAACGGTGCCCGGCGGTTGCCTGTTGGCGTAGTGCCAGATGTTGACAAGCCAGGATTCGGTAAACCATTCATCATCGTCCACAAAGGCGAGGTAATCCGCCTTGGCTTGTTGTGCAATTTGGATACAGTGGTTACGGGCGAAGGGGATACCCAGGCGAGATTCATGGTGGTAATTCACCTTATGATCTTGGGAATCATAGCTTTCGACCAGCTCACGGCAGGTAGGCTGGGTATCGTTTTCAACCACCTCCAGGCTCAACGACAGGTTGTCCGGGATGCTCAGGCGGGTGAAGCTGTCAATCAACTTGCTCAGCATCTTGGGGCGTTGGCGAGTGCAAACGCAAACAGCGATATAAGGGAAAGGGCTCTGGGGTGGCATAATGTATTGGTGTGATCGTTGAAATGAAACCACATTTTAGCAACAATTCGCGGTTTTTGGGTATGAGGTTATGGCCTGGGCAGTATCGAAATTAACAGAGATTACGGTGAATGTCGTACACTTGGCGATGTGAAATAACGGTATGTCCCCATCAAACGGTACAATTCACTTCGGCGGCAACTGTATTCATGATGTCAGGGGCGCTGCTGTTGATCACCACGTTGCCCCCCGGTATCGATTGCGGGGCAAATGTGAAGCGTAAAACTGAAAAAAGGAAGCGGCAAATCCGCTTTATGTGAATGAATGAGTGAACCCATAATCACGATAAACAAATCCGGCAAGGGCAGTCTGAAAACCTATCTCAGGATGCTTAGATACCTCAAGGGGCTGATTGGGGCATTTTCCCTGAGTATCATAGGATTTCTGGTTTTTGCTGCTTCCCAGCCCATGCTTGCCAAAACAATGGAGCTGATCATCGAGGCCATCGAAGCGAAGAATGATCAGGCGCGCTGGACCTTGCCTGCCTTCGCCGTAGGTGTTTTCCTGTTGCGTGGAATCGGCATGTTCATGGGTACCTACTTTAACGACTATGTGGGCGCCACCGTCATCAAGAAAGTACGCCTGGAAATATTCGACAAATTAATGGTGTTGCCCGCAAGTTATTATGACGGTATCACTCAGGGTCAGCTGTTGCACCGCCTGAGTGGGGGCGTGAGCAGCATCCGGGGAGCCATTACGAACGCACTGAAAACCATTGTTCGCGAAGGGTTCACCATTGTTGCCCTGTTGGGATACGTATTTTATTTGAACTGGCAGCTGTCGTTGGTGTTTTTGGGGGTGGCCCCGATTCTGGCTTATATGGTGTCGTATACTTCGAAGACCTTCAGAAAAATTGCCCGCAAGGATGAAGGTGCAATGGGTAAGGCTATGCAGGTGTCGAAGGAAACCATCGGTAATTACGGTGTGGTGCGCGGGTTTGGCGCGGAGGTGTACGAGAAACGCCGATATGAGGGAGCCATTAATCAAGCCTTTAAAGCCCAAATGAAGATTCGGCGCATTCAGGCTGTGTTTTCCCCGCTCTCCCAGGTGGTTATTTCGATCGCGGTTTCGGTGATTATTTTCCTGTTGCTGGATCCCACCATTCTGGCTGCCAATACAACAGGTGAATTGGTCGGCTATTTGACTGCCGTTGCTCTGATTCCGAAACCCTTGCGTCAATTGAGCGGAGTGTCGGTCACCATACAGCGGGGGATTGTCGGTGCCGAGTTGGTGTTCGGTGTGTTGGATGAGGCAGAAGAGACCGATCAGGGCACCTATGTGACGGAAGGGGTCGAAGGGGGCATTCGGGTTGAAAATTTGTCGTTTAAATATCCTTCCACCGAACACAATGTGCTCTCGAATATCGGGTTTCATGTGGAGCCCGGCGAAATGGTGGCCTTTGTTGGTAAATCCGGCAGTGGGAAATCAACCCTCATGAGTTTGCTGTACAGAACCTATGATGTTGAGGCTGGTAAAATATTTCTCGATGATGTGGATGTGAACGATTACCGGCTGTCCAATCTGCGACAGCATATTGCCACGGTGAATCAGAATATCGCTTTGTTCGATGACACGATCAGGAACAACGTTGCTTACGGTGATTCGGAATATTCGGATGAGCAGGTGATTGCAGCTCTGAAAAGTGCTCATGCCTGGGAGTTTGTTGAAGGGTTGCCGGATGGTTTGGATACCATAATTGGAGAGAACGGATTGAAGTTGTCAGGCGGTCAGCGTCAACGCTTGTCTATTGCCCGAGCATTCCTCAAGGATGCGCCTATTTTGATTCTGGATGAGGCGACATCATCACTGGATAATGAATCGGAAGCGAAAATAACCCAGGCCATTGAGGCACTGGCAAAAACAAGAACAACACTGGTTATTGCTCACCGTTTGTCTACCATCATGAGAGCCGATCGTTTGGTGGTGCTAAACCAGGGTAGTATAGTGGAGCAGGGTGTGCATTCTGACCTTATAGAGAAAGGCGGAGTCTACGCTGACCTATTTCATGCAGAATTCGAATAACAGGTGGAAGCAGCCTTGTCCCCGACAGAAAACGAAAATCATCGCCCAATAATTTCCTATTGCGTCACCTGTATGAATCGGGGTGAGCAGTTGAAAAAGACGCTTGAATATAATCTTGAGATCATCAGGGAATATTCAGGCCAGGTAGAACTTTGCCTTGTGAATTTTATAAAAGATGCTGAAGGTGAGGCGATACACAATTGGTTGAAGGGGTTGGCTGGCCGCGAAGGTTTTCGCTATTTCTTCAGTAGAAATCTCACTGTATGGCATGCCTCGGTTGCAAAGAACACGGCCCACATGCAGGGAGCGGGATGTTTTTTGGTTAATTTGGACTGCGATAATTATCTGAGTCGCGGTCTGGTGGATGGCCTGCTGGGGCTGCCTGATGATGTGAGAGACAATACCGTGTTTTCCGGGTTTACAGGGGGATTTAGGGAGGAAATTACAAAACATAAAAGCAAGTCCGTCCGTCTACGGCAGGCGCTGGCCTGGTTACTGGCCTGTTTGAAGTCACGGCAGCCGGGTGTGCGCGGTGTCAAAAGAAAGCCTGTTTTATTACGCAGTGTTCGGCAGGGATCAGACCGCCATTTCAATGGAACCTATGGGCACATTGGTTTACCCGCCACACTATTCCATTACCTGGGTGGATATGATGAATCGTTGCCGCCTATGGGCGGGCAGGATAAGAACCTGTTGTGGCGGGCCTACAATATAGCGGGGGTTACCCTGACCCATATTCCTGTGCCTCAGGATTGTATTCCGGTTGAGAATACCAAAATAGAATCCATGAAACACACGGATCTTAGCAGTGGCTGGTCCCAGCTTCAGCTTGAAGGTACGGCGCTGACATTGAATGCGATACGTGACCGGCGTCTTATCGCAAATAACGGATGCCCGGGCGGAGTTGCGGTGGAGAAATGTAAATGATTTACTTAAGGGATTGTGTGCGGGGTAAGGTTAATGTCAAACAAAGTAACGATTCAGGTTAATCGGGTTTGAATATTCTTCATGTGGTGCGAGACTTTTCACCGCTGTCTCAGACATTCGTATACGATCTGATCTGCAACCTGTCGCAGAGTGAAACCTTGTCCCCTAAGGTCTTGTACTATCGTAACAGGATGCTGGAGCAAGAAAGGCCACTTGATAACGTACACTCCTGCAAATTGGTAGAAGAGGAATCCATTCTTCGATTGGAACGGCTGTGGTTGAAGTTGCGCAACCGGAGCTGGCGTGCGCTTGCATTCTCCCGATATATCGAAAAAGAGAACGTAGATCTTATTCACTGTCATTTTGCCTGGTGTTTGTGGGAATGCTTCGAGCGCTTTGATCAGGCGTCTGTGTTGAAACGGCCCATGTTGGTGTCCGTGCATGGTACGGACATAAGCAAAAAAATGTGTCATGGCAATCATCTGGCAAAGTTTGAATTGATGGCAAGCAAGCCCAACCTGTTCTTTGCTGCCACTACCCCGTTTTTGATGCACTCATTGTTGGCATTGGGGGTGAAGAAAGAAAAAATCTTTATCATTCCAAACGCACTTAACCCGCTGTTTCTGGCCCCTGCCACCACAGCCTCTACCCCACCTGGCAGTGCTGGCTTCAGAGTGGCGTGCAATGCCCGTTTCGTGCCCTGGAAAGGTCACCGCTTTCTGATCGAGGGCTTTGCCCGGTTTGTTAACGAAGTTAATGATAATGCGGAACTTACATTGATTGGCGAGGGTGAAACAGAGCAGCAGGTGAAGGAGCAAGTGCAACGGTTGGGATTGGAGCAAAAGGTTCGATTTCTGGGGGCGGTTCCCCACGCCCACATTCCTCAAATTGTGGGCAGTCAGGACGCGTATGTACAACCGTCCATCAAGGATGAGAGCACAGGGCAGGTGGAAACCTTTGGCATTGCCGCATTGGAAGCGGTTGCGCTGGGTGTTCCTGTGGTGGTAACGGATCAAGGTGGTTTACCCTATGTTGTTGGGGAAAGTAATGAGTTTGCCCGAATAGTTGCCCAGCAATCGGCGGACGCGATATTCGGTGAGCTGGCTGCGATTTATCGTGCCGGAGACTTGAAAGCCCGTATGCGTCCCTACTCGCGTTCGCGGGCCGCGCAATACTCGCAGGAAAGGCAGTTGGAGTCCTGTCACTCCGTCTATGAGGAGATCAGTCGCCGCTGTGTCAGGTGATGTTTTATGGAGGGCCTTGGTTTGCTTTAACCGATGTGGTGCCGAATCGATAACCGCTTGCGTTCAGTAACGCCGCACTGCAAATACCAAAAAGCAGGACGCCGGTTTTATAAAACATAAAGGATTCAAATATATTGGCAACCAGCCAGAGTGTGCCGGCTGTCAGCATGAAAGACGAAACGTCAGCAACACCGTTCTTACGACAACCGGAAGTGATGGTCGCAACAAGCCAGCCGTACAGGCACAGAACTAAGGTGAAGCCAATAATGCCGTTGTTGACCAGGGTTTCCAAATAGCTGTTGTGCAGGTGGCCGAATTGGCTGCGTATCGTATCCGGGAGTACCTTGGATTCTTTTATGGCCAGCAGTTTTCCGTTCTCCCCCCAGCCCAGCCACGGGCTTTGCTTGAACCAATGCAACCCCTCCACCCAGCTGTGCAGGCGTATGCCAGAGTTTGAGCGGGTTGAAATATCCTCCAGATTACCTGTCAAAAGGGCGTCAGCAGCATCAAATGCACCTTGCCAGCGTTGAGAAAATGTGTCTGACAGAAAGAGCGCTGAGCTGCTGAGGCAGGCGACAAGCAACACGATGACTCCCGTTTTGTGATTGCGTTTGTTTGCCCCGGGGGTGAGAAATAAGCGATGGATCAGAAGCGCTGCCATGCCAATAAAAAGCCCGAGAAGAACGCCACGGGTATTGGTGATCGCAATAATGCTGATGCAGTAGGCACTCACCGCTGTAAACGCCATAATGATTTTCGAGCTTGAATTGTCAAAGTGCCGGCGGGCGCGATTGAAAAATACGAGCAATGCTATCAATAAGGTCGCAAACATCAACGCCGGATGCTGTGCGTTGCGTAGTCCAAACCCTGATCGTTTGGCTTCGATAAACTCAGATAGCCCCTCGCCACGGGTAAAAGGCATGATGCAGAGGCCAACAAAAAACACAAACAAGAGCATCCAGGGAGCGCGATTGTTGGCTTGCAGTATCCAGGCAATGGGAATAAACAAAAACAGATAACCCAGCCGTTTAAAGTCCGGGTCCGACTCCGCGTATTGGGGAAAATTGTTCTTGCAAACCATCCAGGAGGCTATCTGTATCAATATCGCGGCACCGAATAGGAAGAAAGCCGGGCTGCGCCAGATTTGTGGCAGATGCCACAGTATGCTGATGATGCTGGTGATCAGAAACAGCTTGAAGGCGGGTTGGCCCAGAGTGGGATTGTTAAAGTAGAGAAAGGTACTGCAGTACATCAAGTACAGAGAAAACAGGTTAAGATGTTTTTTGATTTCAGTCCCGGTCAAAGCGCTCATGCGTATGCTGTCTGCTTAAAATAGTGATGATGAATACCAGCTTGATCGGAACCGCAATGCAGGCGTTTTCAGACCAATGTGTGCGGATTATATCAATAACCCTGGTTGTCTGGATACTGTATGCGGACATTCAGATTGTGCCGGTTAGGCAGGTAGTATCAGTGTCTCAGGCGTTCGCTACGGCCGGGAGTTGACGTGGGTTTAGTGGCCGGTGTCAGTTCACTACGATGTCGCAGATTGTACCAGCGCCGCATCACACTCCGAAACAACTTATACAAGCGCCAGCCCACCGTAACCGAAAGCCTCTTGTCAATGCCTCCTTTGGTTTTGGTAATGTTCGATGGCCCGCCCAACTCGTAAATGGCGTGGGGTTCAATGCCGTAACAATTGAAGTCGAACACAAAAAAGCTGTCATAAAAACTGTCGATGGGCATAAAGATACGGGCGCCGGATTTCACGATCCTGCGCATGCCTTCACGGTTCACAATGTAGCCCTGAGTGCCCAGGGAGCCTCGAATGGGGCGTACCAGATTGAATTGATCATTCAGCGCCTGCACTACCTTGCGCTTGCGGATCTTCAAGGCCATCAGGCGCACCAGATGTGCGGTGTCATCCAGTTCCAGAATGCGCCGCATGGCGTCCCCCAGGCCTGGTTCAGCAACTACGTCGTCTTCAAGCAGCGCCACGTGGGATAGGCCGTTTTCATAAGCCTGCTTGATCAAACGGTAATGAGACAGATAGCAGCCTACCTCGGAGGAGGTCAATTTGGCGCGACGGTGCACTAGCGCCAGCTTCTGCGATAATTTTTCGCCGGGCTGCAGTGGGGGCATGGCGTGACGACCGTCAATCGCGCGCGAAATTTCGGCATCGAAACCTTCTGCGAGCAAGGTTTTCTGCAGCGCCAAGGCGACGGGGTTATCAGGATTGAGCGCGATGATCCAGGCTTTAAGTGGCATGATGTAAACAATATTGGAAATATTTATGTTAATGGGGTGGCAGTATCGATAGTTATTTGGTGTCACGCAAGCGGTGGTAAAAAATTATTGAGGCAATCACTTGGGCCTCCTCCGGGCAACCATTATACTGCCAGGTACCATCATAATCTGGATCGAAAATGCTTACCCGTTGGCTATACACTCTGGCATTTTACCTTGCTGTTCCAATTCTGCTGCTGCGTTTGCGCAAAAGAGTGAAGAAGAATCCTGCTTACCGGGAGCGCGTTGCCGAGCGCTTCGGCCTCTATCCGCCGGGCAAGCCACTGCAGGGTGCCTTATGGTTCCACACTGTATCGGTGGGCGAATTCCTGGCGGCAAAACCCCTGATTGATCGAATTGCCCAGAGCTATCCGAATGCCCCGATTCTGATCACCACCATGACACCAACGGGCTCGGAGCGGGTGCAACAGGCCTATTCGGAGCTGCTTGCCAGCGGCAGAATTCATCACGTCTACCTGCCGTACGACCTGCCGGATGCCCTTAATCGTTTCCTGAAACGCTTCAACCCCAAGCTGCTGGTGATCATGGAAACCGAGCTATGGCCCAACATGATCCACTTTACCCAGCGGCGGGGTGTTCCCATCATCGTGGCCAATGCCCGCCTGTCAGAAAAATCGGCCGAGGGCTATCGCAAGATTTTGCCCCTGTTCCGCCCCATGATGCGGGAAGTGGCCCTGATTGCGGCGCAGTCGGATGCCGATGGCGAGCGCTTCGTGGAGCTGGGGTTGCCACCGCGTCACCTGCAGGTAACCGGTACCATAAAATTCGACATGGACATCAAGCCGGATACCCTGGCCGCGGCGCAGGCTTTGCGGGAATCCTGGGGTGGTTCGCGCAAGGTATTCATTGCGGCCAGCACCCACCAGGGTGAGGATGAGCAGGTATTGGAAGCCTATCTGTATTTGCGCAGTGAAGTGCCGGAATCGCTGTTGGTGCTGGTGCCCCGTCACCCGGAGCGGTTTGAGGATGTGGCGAAGCTGGTGGAGGCCCGTGGTCTGAACCTGAGCCGCATCAGCCAGCAGGAGCCGGTGACCCCGGAAACGGAAGTGGTGCTGGGGGATACCATGGGTGATCTGTTGACCCTGCTGGGGGCATCCGATGTGGCCTTTATCGGTGGTAGCCTGGTGCCGGTGGGCGGTCACAACATGCTGGAATCCCTGGCCATGGGGACACCGGCGTTAACCGGGCCTCACGTCTTCAATTTTCAGGTGGTGGCGCAGATGTTGGGGGAATTGGATGTTTTGAAGACAGTGACCACTCCGCTGGGGCTGGGTCAGGCGGTGGAATCCCTGTTCAAGAATGAAGAAGCCCGCTACGCCCTGGCCAAGCGGGGTAAGTGTGTGGTTGACGAAAACCGGGGCGCCATGGACCGTTTGTTTGGTCTGATTTGCCAACAGATAGTCTGAGGGTTCGGTTGCTGCCATCTGGCACACTGGTTATAGTTGCTGTTCAGCTTTAACGGGAAAGATTCCCGTCCATTTTTTGGAGAAACCCGGATAAATACAGCGGTTTTTACTCCACTTGCAACGATAGAGACCACCATGAGCGCTTATTCAGACGATTTCCTCAGCCAAAATGCCAAGGTCGATGAGGCATCCATTCAGCCTTTTCCCAATTCCCGAAAAGTGTATGTGCAGGGCAGTCAGCCGGACGTGCGGGTGCCCATGCGTGAAATCTCGCTCAGTGACACACCCACGGATTTGGGCGGGGAAAAGAATCCACCGGTGTTTGTTTATGATACCTCCGGTGCCTACACCGACCCGCAGGCGACCATTGATGTGCGCACAGGCTTGCCGCCCATTCGTCAGGGCTGGCTGCAACGCCGAGCAGATACTGAACAGCTCACCGACCTTACCTCGGCTTATGGTCAGCGGCGCAAGAATGATCCCATGCTGGCGAATCTGCGCTTTGACCACATCCGCAAACCGATTCGGGCCAAGTCCGGGGCCAATGTCAGTCAGATGTACTATGCCCGTCAGGGCATCATTACCGATGAGATGGAATTTGTTGCCATTCGCGAGAACATGAAACTGCAGGATGCCCGCCAAAGCGGTGTGTTGCAGAGCCAGCACCCCGGGCAACCTTTTGGTGCCAGTATTCCCGATGAAATCACCCCGGAATTTGTACGCCAGGAAGTGGCTATGGGGCGGGCGGTGATACCGGCTAACATCAATCACCCTGAGCTGGAACCCGCCATCCTGGGGCGCAATTTCCTGGTGAAGGTTAACGCCAATATTGGTAATTCGGCGCTGAGTTCCTCCATTGAAGAAGAAGTGGCCAAGATGACCTGGGCCACCCGTTGGGGTGCCGACACCGTGATGGATTTGTCCACCGGCAAAAATATTCACGAAACCCGTGAGTGGATCGTGCGTAATTCGCCGGTGCCCATCGGCACGGTGCCCATTTATCAGGCCCTGGAAAAGGTGGATGGTGTACCCGAAGAACTCACCTGGGAGCTGTTCCGCGATACCTTGATTGAACAGGCAGAGCAGGGTGTGGATTACTTCACCATACATGCCGGCGTTTTATTGCGCTATGTTCCACTGACCGCCAACCGTCTCACTGGCATTGTGTCCCGGGGCGGTTCCATTATGGCGAAATGGTGTCTGGCCCATCATCAGGAAAGCTTTCTCTACACCCATTTTGATGAAATCTGCGAAATCATGACCGCCTACGACGTCACCTTTTCCCTGGGTGACGGCTTGCGCCCGGGTTCCATCCAGGATGCCAATGACGAGGCCCAGTTCAGTGAATTGCGTACCCTGGGTGAACTGACCCACAAAGCCTGGGAACACGGTGCACAGGTCATGATTGAAGGCCCCGGTCACGTGCCCATGCACATGATCAAAGAAAACATGGAAGAACAGCTCAAGCATTGCAGCGAGGCGCCTTTCTATACGCTGGGGCCGCTGACCACGGACATTGCCCCCGGTTATGATCACATCACCTCCGGCATCGGAGCGGCCATGATCGGCTGGTACGGCACGGCCATGCTGTGTTATGTCACACCGAAAGAGCACCTCGGCCTGCCCAACAAGGAGGATGTGAAGGAAGGTCTGATTACCTACAAGATCGCCGCCCATGCGGCCGATCTGGCCAAGGGCCACCCCGGTGCTCAGATTCGGGATAACGCCATGTCCAAGGCCCGCTTTGAGTTTCGTTGGGAGGATCAGTTTGCCCTGGCGCTGGATCCGGACACCGCCAAAGCCTATCACGATGAAACCCTGCCCAAGGAAGCCCATAAAGTGGCGCACTTCTGCTCCATGTGCGGCCCCAAGTTCTGTTCCATGAAGATTACCCAGGATGTGCGGGATTACGCGGCCAGCCAGGAAGCGGAAAAGGCCGCCGAGGCCCGAGAAGCAGAGCAGGGTATGCTCGAGAAATCCCGTGAGTTCAAAGCTCAAGGTGCTGAAATCTATAAGAAAATCTGATGTCAATCCACAGGTGGTAAAAATAGTGAGCGCCTGAGCGTTGTTCTCGTGGGCTATACTGACTAGCCTTAGGGTAATGCTTTAGTGCAGTTCGAAATCAGGTATCAGGTGTATTCATGGATCGAAACGAAGGGCCCTGTTTTGGCCACGACGATGTGGAAGTGGCGGAAAAACGGCTGGTGTACGACGGCTTCTTTAAGATGCAACGCTATCGGTTGCGCCATCGGCTGATCGAAGGGGGCTGGAGCCGAGAGCTTACCCGGGAGTGCTTTGATCGTGGCCCATCGGTAGGGGTGTTGCTGTACGACCCCTACAAAGATGCGGTGGTGTTGCTGGAGCAATTTCGTGTTGGCGCCCTGGAAGCCAATGAGGGCCCCTGGCAGCTGGAGTTGGTGGCCGGTATTGTGGAGCCCGGTGAAACCCCGGAAGACGTGGTGCATCGCGAGGCCATAGAGGAATCCGGCAGTGATGTGCTGGATCTGGAGTATATCTTTGAATACTACCCCAGCCCCGGAGGCTCCAACGAAAAGCTTCACCTGTATTGCGGTGGGGTGGATTCCACCGGTATTGGTGGTGTGCATGGCCTGGCGGAAGAAGGCGAGGACATCTGGGTGCAGGTGTTTTCACGGGAGGAGGCCTGGCATATTCTGCAGGAGAACTACATTCACAACGCGGCCACGATCATTGCTCTGCAGTGGCTGCAAATGAACTATCAACGTTTACAGGAAAAGTGGCAGTAATCACTTGATGAATCCCAAAAAAAAGAACTACATACCCAATCTCAGCAAGCTGATGAGTGATTGCGAAATCAATTACCATCGTCTTATGCGCCTGCTGCCTGAAATCGATGAGCAGGAGGAGTGGTGCTTTGGGGTGGATGCGGATTCAGAACAGCTCAGGCAGGTCAGTATTCATGTGGTGGAGCGCAGCAAGTACACCACCACCGTGGCGGTGGTACAGGAATCGTTGCTGGAAGATTGGGTACCCAAACCCACGTTAACCGTCCGGCTATACCATGATGCCCAGATGGCTGAGGTACTGTCCTTTCAGCGCAACCGCTATATCCGGCAAAATTATCACTATCCCAACGAAAAAATGTTCCAGCCAGATGAAAAAGCTCAGCTCAATGCGTTCCTGGGGGAGTGGCTTGAGTTTTGTCTCAGGTCCGGACGGGCGCTGGTCAGGGTGTAATGTGATGGGCTGCACAGAGTCGAAAAATGTGAAAATTCACAGAGAGTTGAGATCGATTTTGTTGCAATGGAACCTGCCGGTCGTGTGAAAACCCGTTATACTGATCAGAATGCCGCCTGCTTTATACGCTTCACTGGTTGAGGTGTGTGCGGGGGCTGGCGGTTTATAGGCTGGTAGTTTATAGCTATCTAATGACAAATAGAATGGATTGACCTTTGGTTAGAGACACTACCCAACCATCAATTCGTATCGTTCAACTCTCAGACTGTCATCTGTTCAAGAGTACAGAGGGCAAGTTGCTGGGCCTGAACACAGAGCAGAGTCTGGCGCTGGTCATGGACCTGATTCAGGATCAGCAGCATGCTATTGATCTGGTGTTGGCCACCGGGGATCTGTCCCAGGATGGCAGTAGCGAATCCTATGCCCGCTTCCACCAATGGATGGAGGCGTTCAGCTGCCCGGTGTACTGGCTGCCCGGTAATCACGATCTCACTGACATTATGGCCAATCATCAGGCCGCCCAGCGCATGAGCCCCTGTGTTATTGATGCCGGTAATTGGCAGATCATCATGCTGGATTCCACCATTCGCGGCAAAGTGCCGGGTAACTTTGCCGCATCCGAGTTGCAGTTTTTGCAGCAGGCACTGCAGGCATCCACCGGCAAACATGTCTTGATTGCATTGCATCACCAGCCGGTGCCGGTGGGCAGCGCCTGGCTGGATCAGCAAATCGTTGGTAATGCCGCTGAATTCTTCAAAGTGGTGGACCAGTTCACCAATGTGCAAGCCATCATCTGGGGCCATGTTCACCAGGTGTTTGAAACCCGGCGTAACGGTGTACAGTTGATGTCGGTACCGTCCACCTGTGTACAGTTTCTGCCCAATAGCAAGGATTTTGCGGTGGACAAGACCAGCCCGGGCTACCGCTGGCTGGACCTGCACGCAGATGGCACCATCGGCACCGGAGTCTCCCGGGTGACCGGTGTGGATTTTGTGGTGGATTACAGCGTCAAAGGCTATTAGTCTGAGCCCCATGGCAGAACGCTTTCATCTTTTTTATATCCATGGTTTCAACAGCTCCCCCCAATCGGCCAAGGCCCGCATTCTGGGTGACGCGGTGGCGGACGATCCCCGGGTTCAGTTGCATGTGCCCGCTTTACCCTATGATCCCGGCCAATCCATTGCCATCCTCAAGGCCGAAGTGGAACAGTGTCTTCCGGAACCCGTGGGCTTGGTGGGCAGTTCCATGGGAGGTTTTTACGGCACCTGGCTGGCGGAGCATTATGCTCTGCCGCTGGTGCTGGTGAACCCGGCCATTCGCCCGTTTGAATTGCTGCGGGATTATCTCGGAGTGAACGAGAATGTGTATACTGGTGAGCGTTACGAGTTCACCGAGCAACACATTCAGGAGCTACGGCAGCTGGATATTCCCCAGGTCAGCCAGCCCGAGCGTTACCTGTTGCTCACCCAGACCGCCGATGAGGTGCTGGATTACCGGCAGGGCGTGGCGAAATTCGCCCACAGCAAACAGATCGTGGAAGAAGGTGGCTCCCACGGTTTTGACGGCTTTGAACGCCATTTACCCACCCTCTATTCGTTTTTCAACCTGACACAACCGGAATAACCCAATTCTATGGCAGACAATAATTACACCTCGGAATCCATTGAAGTACTGAGTGGACTGGACCCGGTGCGCAAACGCCCCGGCATGTACACGGATACCACCCGCCCTAATCATCTGGCTCAGGAAGTCATCGATAACAGTGTGGACGAAGCCCTGGCCGGTCATGCCAGCAAGATCGAGGTTACCCTGTACAAGGATGGTTCGCTTGAGGTGACCGATGACGGCCGCGGTATGCCGGTGGACATTCATCCCGAAAAGGGTGTGCCCGGTGTGGAAGTGATTCTGTCCACCCTGCACTCCGGTGGCAAGTTCTCCAACAAGAACTATCAGTTCTCCGGTGGTTTGCACGGTGTGGGGGTGTCCGTGGTGAACGCCCTCTCCACCATGCTGGAGATTACCATCCGGCGGGATGGTAATGTTTACCGCATGGGATTCAAGAACGGTGACAAAGCCACTGAGTTGGACATCATCGACACCTGCGGCAAGCGCAACACCGGCACCTCACTGCGTTTTATGGCGGATCCAAAATATTTTGATTCCCCCAAGTATTCCGTGGCGCGGCTGTCTCACCTGTTGCGGGCAAAGGCGGTGCTGTGCCCGGGTCTGCACGTTAAGTTCACCGACCAGAACAGTGGTGAAGTACAGGAATGGTGTTACGAGGATGGCCTCAAGGATTATCTGTTGAGCGCCAACCGTGGCTGGAACTTGTTGCCGGAAGAACCCTTCATCGGTGCCATGAGTGCGGACACCGAAGCGGTGGACTGGGCCGTGCAATGGCTGCCTGAAGGCGGCGAGCTGATCACGGAAAGTTATGTAAACCTGATCCCCACCGCCCAGGGTGGTACCCATGTGAACGGCCTGCGCACCGGCCTGCTGGAAGCCATGCGTGAGTATTGTGAGAATCGCAACCTGTTGCCGCGGGGTGTAAAGCTCACGGCGGATGACGTGTGGGATAAATGCACCTATGTGTTGTCGGTAAAAATGCAGGATCCCCAGTTTGCCGGGCAGACCAAAGAGAAATTGTCATCACGCCAGACGGCGGCGTTTGTGTCCGGTGTAGTGAAAGACGCGTTCAGTCTGTGGTTGCATCAGCATACTGCGGAAGGGGATGCGCTGGCGGATCTGGCGGTGAGTAACGCGCAGAAGCGCATGCGCGCCAGCAAGAAAGTGATACGCAAAAAAGTCACCGCCGGCCCGGCTTTGCCCGGTAAGCTGGCGGATTGTTCCAGTCAGGATTCCGAGCGCTCGGAATTGTTTCTGGTGGAAGGGGATTCCGCCGGTGGCTCTGCCAAGCAGGCCCGGGATCGGGAATTTCAGGCGGTAATGCCCCTGCGCGGTAAAATCCTCAACACCTGGGAAGTGGATTCCACCGAGATACTGGCATCCCAGGAGGTGCATGATATTTCCGTGGCCATCGGCCTGGAGCCGGGCTCGGATGACCTCAGTAATCTGCGCTATAGCAAAATCTGTATACTGGCGGACGCTGATTCCGATGGCCTGCACATCGCCACCCTGCTATGCGCTCTGTTTGTACGGCATTTTCGACCGCTGGTGCTGGCCGGTCACGTGTATGTGGCCATGCCGCCCCTGTACCGCATCGATGTGGCGAAAGACATGTACTATGCCCTGGATGAAGACGAAAAGCAGGGCGTACTGGATCGCATCAAAGCCGAGAAAAAACGCGGCAATATCCAGGTTACCCGCTTTAAGGGTTTGGGCGAAATGAACCCCTTGCAATTGCGGGAAACCACCATGACCCCGGACACCCGCCGTTTGGTGCAGCTCATTGTGGAGCAGGGGGATGACACCAACGAGGCCATGGATTTGTTGCTGGCCAAGAAACGGGCCGGGGACCGCAAGGAATGGCTGGAGACGAAAGGAAATCTGGCGGTGGTGTGACGGTTGTAAATTAGTGCATAAAGTTGAACAGTTCGACATAAGCTTGAACAAATAAGCACATAAGTTTGAACAATAGCCCTGGCAAGCTGGATTTGCCGGGGCTTTTTGGGGATACAAGAGGCTTAGAGGTCGTGGGCTCGGACAAGGTTAAACCGTCGATATGCCGATTAAGAGGGCCCTGTATATTGTTTCTCAGCCAATATTTTTCCTTCTCTTATCTGGCTGCTAGCTCACTGGAACCGTTCGCGATCCTTGAATAAGGAAACAGCTGGCCAAAGACGTTCGCTGCCGTGATGTAGTGGAGCTTCTGCTAGGCAAGGTCGCACACCCAAGGCCCCCTGCCAATCCAGCCGCCTGAGGGCACACTTGTCTAAACGGTTTAAATGGCTTTTAGAGCGCGAAGTGATAGAATCCGCCAC
>TARA_B100000674_G_scaffold396275_1_pt1 | contig 69686 bp, 66 predicted proteins | sample TARA_B100000674 | Tara Oceans TARA_B100000674 (sample SAMEA2622759) | marine metagenome | biome: marine biome (ENVO:00000447); feature: surface water layer (ENVO:00002042); material: "saline water (ENVO:00002010), including plankton (ENVO:xxxxxxxx)" | depth 5 m | reverse complement strand
ACCAAAACTTATTTTTGGCACTGATTTACTGCCAATATCAGAAAAGTTCTCATATCTAGCCGCTAACTGAAGATCTAAATTTTTAATAAAAGGAACCCTCATTTCATTTGATATCAAAGGTATTCCTAACTCAACAAAAGCTGAAAAAACATCCCTTTTCCCTGAATTATCAGGTGTAGGGCTGGAATTCATAACATCACTAACAAATGGATATGTATCACCATCCCTATCAGTATATTGGATAGTTCCATCAAGTCTTGGGTCTCTATCATCTTCAAAAGAGTCCTCACGATACTCGGCACCAAGAGCTAAAGAAGTAAATCCACCAGGACTTTTAATAAAATCAACATTATTAAATCTAAAATCAATACTATTTAGTTTTCTCTTACCTTTCCTATAAACATCGATAATTGCATTCTGAACTGCACCATCTATGCTTGGTGTTCCATCTTGACCTGTAAGAAGATATTTATCGAAATCTCCACCACCACTAAATGGATTATAAGCCTCAGGAGTAGAAATTGATAAAGCTTGCTCCATTAAAGAATTAGATAATCTATTACTTGTAATATCGTCAGATGAAGCTTCGGAAATAAATCCAGCAATTTCCCAATCCCAATTATGAAAAGACCCTCTAAAACCTTGCAATATTCTATAGGTATCTTTTTCTACATTTATCTTTCTTGGCCCTACATCTACATAACGATAGTTATCTATAATTACAGATAATCCTTCCGCTGGAATTCCAGGGGCATCATTCTCGTTTAAACGATTAGGATTTGTAGTACCATCTGCAAAAGTTTTTGCACCAAATGGATTCCAATAATTGCTTGGGGGAACTATCAACCTAGACGAGGAAAATGTTGCTGAAGGACTATTATTTTGTTTTGTTTTAGAACTGTAAAAAGAAAATTCAGTAAAACCTTCTACACCATTTTTAAATTCATGCGAAAGATCAAATTGAAAATTATCTCTTTCTAAATCTGATACTACCCACCTTTCTTGATTTAAATTATATCGTTTAGTTGTAGTATCTTTAGCAATACAAGATTGATTTCCGATATCAACTAAACACTTTGGGTCTGATGATGGAAAAATTTCAAATTCTCCTGAACTATCAGTTAGGCCTCTTTCTTTATAAAACTCATATCCTTTTATATTGTCTACGAAATCAAATTGTCCATAAGGTGAATTTATAGAATTTCTTCTAAATCTTGTCGTTGCCCATTCAGTATTAGCAATTTGAGGGAAGTCTCTCCAATCAGAAATGCCCATTCTTTCATCTTCATTAGCCTTAATTGGTTCCCTTTCATAATGATTGTAACTAATATGAATACTGGTTCTATTTGAATTAAAGTTTGATCCAAAATTAAAACCAAACTGGTAATCAGATCTATCAAAATTTTCAAATTCAGAATTTTTAAAATTAAATTCGAAACCTTCTTTATTTTTTTTAGTTACAAAATTAATGACTCCTGCGACTGCGTCAGCACCATATATTGCTGAAGAACCATCCCTTAAAACCTCAACTCTTTCAATACCATTAACAGGTATAATATTTGTATTTACAGAGTTAACGGGAACAAAACTTCCTCCTACTGACTCGGATTGAAAACTTGGTGAATTAATCAATCTTCTTCCGTTCATAAGAACAAGAGTATTGCCAGTTCCTAGATTTCTTAGATTAAATGCACCCATATCACCACGAGCACTATTTACTCCAGCTATTGCATTGCCAGCATCATTAAAGCGATTGGTACCATTTTCAGTAAGACTCATAATAAGGTCGTCACCAGAATCAATACCTAAAACTTTTATTTCTTCGGAATTAATTATTGTGACTGGTAAAATTTTCTTTAAATTTTCGTTATTTATACGACTTCCAACAACTAATATCTCTTCAATACCGTTATCACTTGCTTTAACTAGAATAGGCGTAACAAAGATAAAAATAATAAAGCTGTAAATACTATTTTTTAAGATTTTATGATCGAATATTTTCATTATATTTTCTATATTAATTTTAGTTTTACTCTTGTAGATAAAAAAAAGTAATTTTTAAAGATAAATATAATCTTTAATATGTGACAAAAGGGAATATGCAGAAAAAAAATAATATTATTGAAATGATAGGTAATACACCTTTGATATACTTAAAAGGTGCATCTGAAGAGACTGGATGCAAGATTTATGGAAAAGCTGAGTTCTTAAATCCAGGTCAGTCCGTAAAAGATAGAGCTGCATTGTATATAATTAAAGATGCTGAAAAAAAACATTTAATAGAAAAAGGTGGAATGATTGTTGAAGGTACGGCTGGTAACACTGGTATTGGTCTCTCACTGGTTGGAAATGCAATGGGATACAAGACGACAATTGTAATACCTGATACACAATCTCAAGAAAAAAAAGATGCAATTAAATTCTCAGGAGCTGACTTAATTGAAGTACCTGCTGTTCCTTATAAAGATGATAATAATTATATTAAATATTCAGGAAGATTAGCGGAAAAATTAAATAAAGAACATGAAAATGGAGCATTTTGGGCAAATCAATTTGATAATATTGCAAATCGGGAGGCGCATATTAATACAACAGGCCCAGAAATATGGTCGCAAACAAATGGAAAAATTGATGCCTTTATTTGTGCTATTGGAACAGGTGGCACATTATCTGGAGTTGGATCCTTCTTAAAATCGAAAAATAAAGAAATAAAAATTGGATTAGCTGACCCAATGGGAGCAGCCATGTATAATTTTTTTAAAAATGGAGAACTTGAAGCTGAGGGTTCTTCAATTACTGAGGGTATTGGCCAAGGAAGAGAAACAGAAAATATAAAAGGCATGTGCGTAGATTACCCTTTCAGAATTCAAGATGAAGAAGCATTAAATATTTTATATGACTTAATAGAATTTGAAGGTTTATTTTTGGGATTGTCCTCAGGAATTAACATTGCGGGAGCAAAGAAATTAGCAAAAGAACTTGGGGAAGGTAAAACAATAGTTACAATATTATGTGACCTTGCAAATCGCTATCAAAATAAAATGTTTAACTCTAGTTTTTTGAAAGAAAATAATTTACCAATACCCAATTGGCTCTAGTATGTTAAATAGTATCAAAGAATTTTGTAAACGTTATTTTTGGCTTTGGATAATTTATCAAGCCATTAAAGGAGCTATAACAACGTCTCTTATATGGGTACCTCTTATTTATTATTATTTTATTAATTAAATTCAATGACAGAAACTTATACTCAAAGCGAAGATTTTAAAGAAGAGTCTATTTCTTTATACGAAATATTAGAAAACGAAAAAGAGGAAGTCTTTAATACCAAAACACAATTTAAAGACTGGACTATAAACGATGTTATTTATCACCTTCATGTCTTCAATTATGCTGCTTATTTATCTCTAACTGATGAAGAAAAGTTTTCTGAATTTATAAACGATTTCTACAAAGCAGTTAAAAGTGGTATTTCTGCTCGAGAATATGAAAAAAAATTATCTAATAGCCTTTCGGGTAAAGAATTAATAAATCTATGGAAAGATGAATTTTCTAGAGTTGCTGAAGCATTCTCAAAAGCTGATCCAAGAAAAAGAGTTAAATGGGCTGGTCCAGATATGAGTGTAAGATCAAGCATATCAGCTAGACATATGGAAACCTGGTCTCACGGACAAGAAGTATTTGATCAATTGGGTATTAAAAGGATTAACACTGATAGAATTAAAAATATTGTCATAATTGGTATAAATACATTTGGTTGGACTTTTATAAATCGATCTATTGAAGTACCTAAAAAAGTACCAATGATTATCCTTAACTCTCCTTCCAATAGAAAATGGGAATGGAATACAGATAACAATGAGGATTCAATCATTGGTGATGCAACTGAATTTTGCCAAGTAGTTACACAAGTGAGAAATATAAAAGATACCAACTTAAAAGTAGAAGGAAACGTTGCAGAAAAATGGATGTCGATTGCTCAATGTTTTGCTGGTCCTCCAGAAGATCCGCCAATCAAAGGAAGTCGTTATATTAAGGAAATTTAAATGAATAATCTTATTGAGCTATCTTCAGAGATAGCCCTTATATTAAAAAAAAATAAACAAACAGTTTCAGTAATTGAGTCATCCTCAGGGGGTTTAATATCCTCTGCTCTTTTATCACAAGAGGGAGCGTCAGCCTATTACATGGGGGGACAAGTTATTTACACCCTTCAATCAATTAGAGCAATAACTGACCTAAGAATAAGAGACTTAAAAGAGAAAAATATCAGGTCTAGTAGCGAACCATTTGCATTACTAATTGCTCAAAAATCATGTAATTTGTATAAAAGTGATTGGGCGATAGGTGAAAGTGGCGCAGCTGGTCCAACTGGAAATGGATATGGCGATCCACCAGGATACACATGTTTTGCTGTTGCAGGCAAGAAAGAGAAAACATCTCATATACTTACAAAATCTTCGGTAAGAGTAGAAAATATGAAGGCTTTCGCAAAAGCTTCTTTAGAACAGTTTTTAAATATTTTAAAAACTAATTAGGAGCTCTTTTTGATAATATTCTTTGAAGTGTACGTCTATGCATTTTTAGTCTTCTAGCTGTTTCAGAGACATTTTTATCACAAAGCTCATATACTCTTTGAATATGTTCCCACCTTACTCTGTTGGCGCTCATAGGTTCTTCTGGAGGAGAGGCTTTCTCACTTGAAGGGGCAAAAAGAGCTGAACATATATCGTCAATACCAGCCGGCTTTGATAAGTAATCTATTGCTCCAACCTTTATAGCCGAAACTGCATTAGCAATATTTCCAAAGCCAGTTAAAATTATTGATCTAGATTTAGGATTTTTCTTCTGAAGTTCTAAAATAACCTCAAGACCATCACCGTCATCAAGGCGTAAATCTATAACACCATAATGAATATCACTTTTTAAAATAATATCTTTTGCTTCCACTACTGACTTTGCAACATATGTATTATGCCCCCTTCTCTCAAAAGCTCTGGAAAGCTGATTTAACCAAGTCTGGTCATCATCAACAATAATAATATTTTTATTTTTTTCATTATCAGTCATATTATTCATATGGGTATTTTTTTTTAAATTTAAAGTCTTTTATCTTTAGGTATTAAAACAGAGACAATTGCACCAGTTTCTGGAGGCGGCCTATTGTAAGCGGTAATTTTTATTCCTAGTCTTTCAAGCAATGTTTTAGAAATAAAAAATCCTAAACCTAGGCCTGATCCTTTATCATCTTTTTGGATACTTGATGACCTCGATGAAACGTAAGGATCTCCTAGCCTATTTAAAATTGTATTTGAAAATCCTTTTCCATTATCCTGAATTTTTAATTCAATATTTTCATTATTATAATCAACATTTAACTCAACAATGCTTGAGGTAAAGTCAGCAGCATTCTCAACAATATTTGATAATCCTAGAAGTAATTCAGATCTTCTCAATAATAAAAATTTTTTCAAATTTGGATCATTGTTCTGAAAATTGATGAGAAACTCTATACCTTTTGCTTTTATTAATTCACCCAGCTCTTCTAATAAAGCCTGCAATTCAATTTTTGTTATTAAATCATCGTCACTTGAAGGTTTTTCACCAAGAGACCCAAGTATTGCTTTACATTTTTCAACTTCATCAGAAAGAATTATTAGATCTTTCTTTGCACTATCAGGCATATCAATCTCATTTTTTAGTTCGTTTGCTATAAGACTTATAGTGCCTAAAGGGGTTCCTAGGTGGTGAGCAGCTGCAGCTGCTAAGCCATCTAAGGAAGAGAGATTTTTTTCATTTACTAATAAATCCTCTGCAATTTTCAATGCTGCAGAGGTCTTACGTGAATCATCGGTTAGCCCACCAGCATAAAAAGTTAAGAATAAGATAGTCACAAATAGTGAAATCCACATTCCGATGATGAAAATTAATGGGATAGTTAAATCTAAATTTTCATTAACAAGAGGATAATTAAAAAATCCAAGAATAGTTATTAAAAAAATAGTTAAAATAATTAATATAGATGTTGATCGTATTGGAAGACTTGTAACCGTAATAGCTATGTGCGTTAAAAATAAAACTACAAATGGATTTGATAGTCCACCAGTAAAAAAGATCATTAAAGCTAATTGAATTATATCCGCTGCAATTACGAATGTTGTTGATGTTTCATTTAGTCTGTTATTAATAGAATAACCTGGGTAAAGAGCAAAATTAGAAATGGCCAAAGCTAATATAGTTAGAGATACCTCAGTCCATGGTAGTTCAAAATTTAAAAAATAATGAACAATAAAACATGTAATAGTCTGACCTAAAACTGCAATCCACCTTAAATTAACAAGTGTTTTTACTCTTATGCCAAGACCTAAACTAGAAATATTATCTTTTTTATTTTCCATAGTAATTTATTTTAGTTGTAAATATTTCTTAACTTCATCAATAGCCTCATTTGGATCTATTACCTTAATTGTGGTCATTCCTATTTTTCTTGCTGGTTTTAAGTTTATGCCTAGATCATCAAGATAAATACATTCCTCTGGCCTTACACCAAGGGCATCACAGGACATATAATAAATTTTAGGATCTGGCTTTCTTAATCCTACCTTTGAAGATTCAATTATATGATCAAAAATTTTCATAACTTGTGAAGCCTGATTAAGATGATTAACTTTATCATCCTTACTATTTTGAATATTATTTGTGATACATCCAAGCTTATAATTTTCTTTTAAAGATAATAGAAAATCAACCATAGGTTTTCTAATATCACCAGACAATAATTTTACAACCTGCTTTCCAGAAATTTGAAATCCCTTTTTATCAGCCTCTTTGGAGAATAAAGTGTCAAACTCATTGATATCAATATCATTCCTTTCAAATTTAGCCCATGCATTATCATCAGGGTTTTCTGAATTAATTGTTCTAATTATATCCTTTGGTAAATTATTATCTAATTCAAATTTATTAAATGCCTCAAAAGGGCTTGATGTAATAACACCTCCAAAATCCCATATAACTGCTTTATAGTTCATCTTAAACTCCAAAATATTATAATAGCTCTCTTAAATAAATCAGGCTAGAGTTGATTACATAGTCTAAATATTTAAAATAAATTATTATGAAAAAAATTTTTCTATCAATTTTTATTATCTTAAGTTTCACCAATCTAAAAGCTGAAACAGAACTTAAATATTCAGCCTATTTAGGTGGATTACAAGTAGCAAATATTCTTTATTCCGCTGAATTAAATGAAGGTGACTGGAAAATAAAAACAACAATAACAGCATCAGGGCTGGTTGATGTTTTTGTAAGCTTTATATTTTTTGCTGAAAGTAATGGAAAATATATCAATAAAAGTCTTATTAGTGATTCTTATAATTTTTCATATGAAATAAAAAATAAAAATAAATCTAGAGTTGCTGAAATTAATTATAAGGAAGGTTTGCCAATCTCAGTAAATGCTGATCCGCCATATAGAGGTGAAGATATACCTACAAAAGAATTTCTGAAAAAATATGGAAGAGGTGCGAGCGATCCAAATAGTGCTTTTGTAGTCTCAAATAAATTTAATAATCCATGTCTTGAAAATAGTAAAAGTTTTGATGGCGTTAGGTCATATCAAATACTTATGAGCGAAAAATCAAAGAAATCAAAATTAAATATTAATAACAAAGAATATGAAACAATAATTTGCAGAGGTTCTTTCGATGCAATAGTTGGTTACAATGATAGTGATTTTTTAGAAGCCGCATCAGAAGATAATGCTATCACATACTGGTATACTTTTTTTGAGAAAGAAAAAATGTGGATACCAATTAAATTTACAATCGATACTCCATTAGGTGCGCTTGTAATAAAAGCTAAAGAGATTAACGATAATAGTAATGAAGGATAACAATATTATGCAGTACAAAAATGCACTCACTCCAAATCAACAACAAATTAAGGAATTCACAGAAGGAGATATTGATACTCCAATCTATATGGTTAATCTTCTAAAATTTAAAGAAAAAGCAGAATATGAGGATAAAAGAAATACAGACCTTTCTGGAGAGGAGGCGTATGCAATTTATGGAATGGAGGTTATAGAACATTTAAAAAAAGTTGGTGGAGAAACAATATTTTCTGGAGTAGTAAGTAGACTAATGCTTGGTGAGGTTGAGGAGCTATGGGACTGGATTGCTATTGCAAAATATCCAAGTAGAAAAGCTATGTTAAAAATGATAACAGATCCAAGTTATTTAGAAAGTAAAAAACACAGATCTGCTGGCCTTGAGGGTCAGCTAAATATAGAAACAAAAGAATTCTAAAAATGAGTCTACCGGTCATTTCTATAAACGAGGCAGATCGGGAAAAAATTGATATATCTAGAGATATAGGAAAAAGTTGTGAAAGATACGGATTTTTTATAATCAAAGATCATAATTTAAAAATCAGTACCATCGAAAATGTTAGAAATTTATCTAAAGAATTTTTTAGCTTATCCTTAGAGAACAAAATGAAATATCATCAAGTTGGAGGGGCAGGTCAAAGAGGCTATACTCCCTTCGGAATTGAAAAGGCTGTAAATGCGTCCAGTCCTGATCAAAAAGAATTTTGGCATCATGGAAGGTCTAACTGGAAGAAAGAGTATATTAATACAATCCCTAAAAATGAAAGTGTAAGTGAAATTGAAAATTTTGATCAAACCCTAAATGATCTTTTTAAGGACTTAGATTTTTTAGGAAAGAGGATATTAACATATATATCTCTCTATCTAAATTTAAGCTCAGATTGGTTTGATAAAAAGATTAATCAAGGAAATTCAATTTTAAGACTAATTCACTATCCTCCTACTGATAAAAAAAATAATGGGCTAAGAGCGGGGCCTCACGAGGATATTAATCTGATTACTCTTCTTCTTGGAACACAGCAGGAAGGTTTGGAAATATTAGATCAAAATAATGATTGGATACCTATTAAAACTAGCCCAAATATTATTGTTTGCAATGTCGGTGATATGCTTCAACGATTAACGAATAAAAAATTAATCTCCACAACGCATAAAGTTGTAAATCCTAGCAATGAATCAAAGAATTATTCAAGATACTCTATGCCTTTTTTTATTCATTTAAATCCTGACTTTTTTATAGAAACAATAAATTCATGCATTAGTAAAAATAATCCAAATATTTTTCCCAAAGGTATCATTGCTGATGATTTCTTAAAACAGAGATTAAAAGAAATTAAACTAAGTTAATTAGTTGTATATATACAACAGTACTAGAATTTTCCAATATTTTTCATTGTACTCAAAGATTCAATATATTAATGTGTATTTTTTTAATTCTAACAATCATCAATAAAAATAATAATAAAGAATTGTTAACATAGGGGAGACCAACTATGCGCTGGCAAAACTATCTTTTTGTATTTTTTACACTAGTAATTTCTCTAACTATTACTAAAAATATACAAGCTCAAACAAGTTCAATAATTGAGGAAATTGTTGTTACTTCAACAAAAAAGAATACGTCGCTTCAAGATACACCAATATCAGTATCTGTTTTACAAATGGAAGATATTGAAACATTGGCAATAAGTGATATTTTAGACCTACAAAGTTCTGTTCCTTCATTACAAATTAATCAAACACAATTTGCCGCACAAAATACATTCCTAATCCGTGGATTTGGTAATGGTGCAAATAATCCTGGCGTTGAACCCTCTGTTGCAATTTCAATTGATGGTGTAATGATTTCAAGAAATCAATCAGCTATTAATGATTTAATAAGTGTTGAAAGGGTTGAAGTGATAAAAGGCCCTCAATCAACTCTTTTTGGTAAAAATGCGATTGCTGGTGTAATAAATATTACAACTGCTCTTCCAGAGGATACATTTGGCGGAAAAGTTCAATTAACTGCTGGTGAGTATAGCTTAAATAAAATTGGCGGAACAGTTACAGGGCCAATTTCAGAAAATACCTCTTTTAGAATATCTGGTACGAGGCATAAAAGAGATGGCTATACAAAGAATCTGGCTCTTGGAACAGAAATCAATGATCGAGATAGATATGCTATAAGAGCTCAATTATTAACTAATTTAAGTGAAGACTTAACGGTTAGAGTTATAGTGGATAAAGATGAAACCGATGAAAATTGTTGTACAACAGCACCTTTATTAAATGGTGCAGTAACAATTGCAGCTGATGCTCTCTTAGCTCCAGGCGTTACAACAATAATAAATCCTCCTAGAACATGGGGATATGAAACTTACCTTAATTTTGATCCTGCTGGAACTATCGATAACCAAGGTATTTCTATTCATGTTGATTATGATCTTGGGTTTGCCAATCTAACATCAATCACAGCCTACAGAGAGAGCTCTCAAGCTGTAAACGGTGATGTTGATTTTAGTTCATTGCCTTTGCTAACAAATGGGATTTTTGACGATTTCGAAACATTTACTCAAGAATTTAGACTTACTTCTAATTCAGATGGCCCCTTACAATGGATGGTTGGCGCATGGTATCAAGATGAATCCGTTCAGCATGACAGAAATGTTTTCTATAAAGAATCAATAGGACCTTTTATAGATCTAATTTTATCACCTGTCGGAACAAGTTTAAATGGAATTGCTGGTCAAGTTGCAGTACAAGGTTTAGCACAAATTTCAAACCTTCCTCCTGCTGCTCAAACAGCTCTCTTAGGAACTGCTCTTCCTCCATTAACTACAACACAAATTGGAGGTGTTTTGGCTGGGGTCTCTACAGGAAACCCTGCACTTGATGGAGGCATTGCCGCAATTATTCCAGGCCTCGCAGCCCAACAAAGAGCAAGTTGGTATAAAACTAATGGCGGGCTTCAAAATGAATATTTTGATATGGATAATGAAGCTTTTAGTATTTTTGCACAAGTAGATTATGATATTTCATCTAATACATCTATTTCAATCGGTTTAAGTTATTCCGAGGATGAAAAAGAAGTTGTTTCAAATGTTATTATTGATGATGAATTTGCAGCAATACCATTCATTTTAAATCCTGCTACAGCTGCTTTAGCTGGTTTCCAATTTTTTCCTCCGTTCTTTAATTATCCAAATGCTAATGAGGATGGTAAATGGAATTCTGACGATGTTACTCATTCAGTAAAATTAATTCATGAATTTGATGATACTTTGTCAGGTTATATTAGTCACTCTACAGGTTTTAAGGCAATTTCTACAAACCTAGGAGCAAATGCAACTGTGTATGCTGGTCTACCAATGGACCCAAGCATTTACTTTGCTAACCCCGAAGAGGCTGAAAATTTTGAAGTGGGCTTTAAGAAGACTTTTTCTAATGGTTACTTAAATATGTCATTCTTCCATATGGCTGTTGAAGGATATCAATCAAATTTATTTATTGGTACCGGCTTTAACCTAGTAAATATTGGTGAACAAACCAACAAAGGTGTAGAAATTGACTCACTATTTTTCTTAAACGAAAATTTTGTTATTACGTTCGCTGCAAGCTATATAGACGCCACCTATAATGACTTTAAAAATGGCCCATGTGATAGAACATTTGTTCCACCTGCATCTGATGATTGCCCAATTGTAAACGGTGGCCCAGCAAGAGTTAAAGATTTCACTGGTAGAAGACCTTCAGGTGTTCCTGAGCTAGCTATTACTGTTTCTGGAACATATACATTTGATCTAACTGAAAATATGACTGGTTATATTAGAGGTGAATATGTGTATGAAGACGAGTATCAAGCAACAGATGCTGTTCCTGTAGAAGTACCTGGTGCTCTAAGAAAAGTTGGAACACTTAACGCAAGTCTTGGGGTAAAAGACTCTGCATCAGGGTTTAGCTTAATGTTATGGGGTAGAAATATTAATGACGACGAGTTCATTTATACAGGGTTTAATGTTCCTGGCTCACCTGGATCCTATGCTGGTTATCCAGTTGTTCCAAAAATGTGGGGATTAACATTGAGTAGAGAATTTTAATACTAATATAAATTTGATTAACTAAAGGCGGCTTTTTGGTCGCCTTTTTTTATATTTCAATATTGTTTGAATAAATAGTAATTATTTAGTTGATAAATAATAAAATAATTGTAGTATTTTATTTACCATAGATAATAATAATAATAATAATTTCATATAACTTATGAAGATATGGTCGGGGGGAAATGATTTTAGCTCCACAGAACTAAAAAATTATCCCATATGCGTAGTGTGTTAAATAAGACTTCTTATATGTTGTAAATTTAATACACTACGTTTTTTTATCAATTTTTTAAAAAAATCATTGTCTTAATAAAAATTTGAATGCTATCTTAAAATGAGCCTATTTAAAAATAACAAATACGATAAAACGTATACACTGGGGAGGCACTTATAATGTCAAAACGTTTTTTAATTGCGATCACTTTTTTGATTGCTCCTTTAATTTTTTCAAAAAATTCTTTTGCTCAAGCTCTTGATAGTGGGATAGAAGAAATTCTTGTTACAGCTGAAAGATCTGAGCAAAGCATTCAAGATGTCCCGATCGCTGTTTCGGCTTTTGGTTCTGATGCATTAGAATTACAGCAAATTGAAACTTTTGGAGATCTTCAATTTAATATTCCTAGCATTACATATACAAGAGGTAACTTTACCGGAGGTAGCATGTCAATTAGAGGTGTTGCTTCGGCAGCAGTTGCAGCTTCAGGTGATGGAGCTGTTGCTTATCACTTGGATAGTGTTCCTCTTCCAACAAGTATTTTTGAAACAGAGTTTTATGATGTTGAGCGTGTTGAGGTTTTGAGAGGCCCCCAAGGAACCTTATACGGAGCAAATGCTACTGCTGGTACAGTTAATTTAATTTTTGCTCGACCAACTAATGAAGCAGGAGGAAATGTCGAAATAGAATATGGCGATTATAATAGTAAAAAAATTAAACTTGCTATGAATATGCCTTTAGCTGACAACCTCCGTTTGAGAGTTTCTGGTATGAATTTAAGAAGAGACGGTTTCTCTACAAATATGTTCCCTGGTAAAGAAGGTCAAGATGTAGATGGAAGAGATATTTCTTCTTACAGAGCTGTTTTAGAAGCAGACCTGAACGAAAATACCATTGCTAGATTTACATACATGAATTTTGAGGAAGATGACAACAGAGCTCGTGCTGGTCGTCAGATGTGTAAAATGACTGAAACACCTGCTTATGGTTGTAACCCTTTTGAGTTTGGTCGTGAGCAACCTACCGCAGGTTCAGGTTTAAATGGTCTTCTTTTAGCTGCAGCTGGACTTCAAAGCTTTAGTCCACTGGATTCAGCTCCAAGTAACCCTTTATTTGGTATCAGAGAAACCTATCAGGCAATTGACCCTGTTTATAAAGTTGATGAAAAAGCTTATATTTTTGCAATAGAAAATAATTCATTTGAGAATATTACTATAAAAGCAAATTTTGCCCTTCATGAACGCTTAATTTTTACTCAGCAGGACTACACAAATAATGATGGTCGAACCAAACTATATAAAGGTACAAATCCTTTCTTCCTTGATGGAAAACTTCCTATTTCTGGATGGACAGATCCTAACGGTGGCGGATCAATGGGTATTTTTGGTGATTCTATTGGTGGTTATCATGATTTCCCATTTGCATATGACACATCAATGAGTGACAATGAATACAAATATGGTGATATTATTATTAGCTCAGATTTTGATGGTAATGTTAATTTTGTTGCAGGCTTTAATATGGTCGAGTCTGAATTAGTTAATCTATATGATGTCTATTTTAATGGTGGTGATGCTGTTGCTCTTGCGCCAATTTTAAGCGGTGCTAGATTATATCCATCTCATTATAGAAATTTAACAAATCCATATGAATTAGAGCGTAAGGGTTTATTTACTCAAGTTTATATTGATGTAAATGAAGATACAACTATCACGCTTGGTGCGAGATGGAATGAATCTGAGAAAAGAGTTGCTGATGCTCAACAATTCTTAAATTCCATTATTCTTGCCGGAGGTAATAGTGTTGGTGACCCTGTTACAGCCTCAATTCAGAGAACAGATCCTAACCTAGGGCTTGTTTTTGCTGGACTTGCTCCTCCTGCCTTAGCGCCAATTCCTGCGCCAGGTGAACAGAGAGCACTTACTGGAAACCCCACTTCTTTTACTGAAGAAGAGACTACCTATAGGGCTGCTATAGATTGGACACCTGATTTAGAAGCTACTGACTCAACATTAATTTATGCAAGTATTTCAAGAGGCTATCGTCCAGGCTTATTTAATCCACCTGTCGATCCTGTTTTATTTGCAGGGGTTAAACCTCAAGCTGATCCTGAGTTTATTGATGCTTTTGAAATAGGCATGAAAAATGTATTGATGGATAATCAACTAATTGCAAACCTTTCAGCTTTTTACTATGACTATCAAGGTCTTCAAGTTTCAAAAATTATTGCACGTACTTCTGTAAATGAAAATATTGATGCTGAAATGTCAGGTCTTGAAGCTGAATTTGCTTGGTCGCCTTCATCAGTGCCTGGCTTAAAAATTGATGCACAGTTTTCTCTTTTAGAAACTGAAGTTGCTGGAGGTACAAAATCACTTAATCCTCATGATCTTACTGCAAGGGGTCTTGGTGATACACAAGGTTGGGTGTTGAAAGATATTGCCAATGGTTCAACTTGTGGATTTACCAAAGCTCAAATTCAAGCTGGTTTAGCTACAGGCGTTCTTAATGCTAACCCTGCAGCAGGAGCATTAGATGTCTATCTACTACCTAAAACACTATCAGTTAATAATTTTGACTCCGCAGATCCAACTGGTACAGTTGATCCATTAGTGCAAATATTTGGTATGGGTGCTTTACCTACATTAGGTAATTGTACATCAATGGTAACTAAATTAACTGCTGCAGGATTAGGTGGATTCTATGAAGTAGAGTATGATCTTAGCGGTAATGAATTAACCAATGCACCAAGTGCAACTGCTCATATTGGTATTGAATATACTGCAGATTTCACAGAATCAAACTTACAGGTCATTTCTCGTTTAGATTACTATTGGCAAGACTCAATGTGGACTCGCCTTTATAATACTGGAAGAGATTCAATTGACTCATGGGATGTAATTAATGCTCAAGTAATAATACAACCCACAAATTCTGGTATGTATTTTAAAATTTGGGGACAAAATCTTGCAGATGATGATAACCAAACTGGAGCATATTTTACTGATCCATCCTCTGGTCAATTTAGAAATGACTTTTATATGGAGCCAAGAATGTATGGAATAACATTTGGAGCTAGATTCTAAAATTTAAAAGTCTTGAAAATAATTAAGCGCGGTTTTTTAAATCGCGCTTTTTTATTTACTAGAAGTCATTGAGAGAAAAACTGTTTCCAGCGAAGCACCTGTTACAGAAAAATCATTTACCTTTAAACCAGCTTCCTCAGCTTTCTTTAATATATCTCGTGAAGTTTCTTGTTTAGGATTATAACTGATTGAAATATTTCCATCTTTATCTATAACTCCACCAATTTTTTCAATTATAGACTTATCATTATAATCTTTTGATAATACAAGAGTAATATTTTTAGAGTCTGCATCACTTAGGATTTCTCTAGTTGGTGCGCATCTTATTATTTCCCCATGATTAACAATTGCGATAGTATCGCAAAGCTCCTCGGCTTCTTCAAGATAATGAGTTGTTAAAATAATTGTTGTCCCATGCTCATTAAGTTTTCTTATATAAGCCCATAATTGTTGACGAAGTTCAATATCAACACCCGCAGTTGGTTCATCTAAAATCAAAATCGGAGGCCTATGAACCATTGACTTTGCAACTAAAAGCCTCCTTTTCATTCCTCCAGACAATGTTCTAGTATATGCATTAGACTTATCCTCAAGATCTAATGTTCTAAGTAAAAAATCGACATTTCTGTCTTTTGGAAGTACGCCATACATACCTGCTTGTTGATGTAAGGTTTCTTTTGGAGAAAAGAAAGGGTCCACATAAATTTCTTGAGGAACTACCCCTAAAGAAGCTCTTACTGATCGAGGATTTTTATCCAAATCAAAACCCCAAACAATTGCCCGTCCTGAAGTCTTCAATGTTAAGCCAGCTAGTATATTAATAAAAGTTGACTTGCCTGCTCCATTGGGTCCAAGAAGCCCAAACATAGATCCTCTTGGAATCTCTAAGTTTACTGAATTAAGAGCAATAAGATCTTCCTCGTTATTATTTTTATAGATTTTGGTTAAATTAGTAATCTCAATTGCATTATCTGGAAGATTATTATTTTTCATATCTCTCTTTATATTTTTATCGTAAAGTATAGTTATTAAATCTGATAATTAGTAAAAATATAATACTATAAATTAAAAAGATATGAACGATAAAAAACATATATATCTAGTGGATGGTTCAACATATATATTTAGAGCTTATCATGCTCTACCACCCTTAACACGAAAATCAGATGGCTTCCCTGTAGGTGCAGTTTCTGGCTTTTGTAATATGCTAGATAAACTAATAAAGGATGAACGAGAAAAAAATAATTTAACCCATTTATTAGTTATTTTTGATGCTTCGGGAAAAACATTTAGAAATGATATATATCCTGAGTATAAAGCTAATCGATCCAGTCCTCCAGAAGATTTGATACCTCAATTCCCTGTAATTAGGAAAGCAACAGATGCTTTTAATGTTAATCATGTTGAGATGTTGGGTTATGAGGCTGATGATTTAATTGCAAGTTATGCAAAAGCAGCAATTAATGAAAAAATGAAAGTTACAATTGTTTCATCAGACAAAGATTTAATGCAGCTTGTAAAAGAAGATGTTTCTATGCTTGATACAATGAAAAATCGTTTAATTCAAAAAAACGAGGTGATTGAAAAGTTCGGTGTTGAACCGAAAAAAGTAATTGATGTTCAGTCATTAGCAGGTGACTCAATAGATAATATACCGGGCGTACCTGGTATTGGGATTAAAACTGCAGCATTACTAATTAACGAATATGATAATTTAGATAATCTTCTAGAAAAAGCCTCAAATATTAAACAAAATAAAAGACGTGAAAGTTTAATTGAATTTGCGGATCAGGCTCGCCTAAGTAGAAAATTAGTTACCCTCAAAGAGGATGTAAAATTACCAATCCCTATCAAGGATATTGAAATTCAGTCTTTTGATCCAAAAAAATTAATTTCTTTTTTAAAAGGTATGGAATTTAAAACATTAACAGAAAAGAAGGCTAGAGAATTTAATCTAAAATTGGAGGATATTGAAACTGAAGAACTAGAACTTGAATTTAATAAAGAAAAAGAAGTTGAGACTGAAACAAAAAATGAAAAAGATTTTAACAGATTTGATTATAAAAAATATACCACGATTGTGAGCAAAAATGAATTGGACAATTGGAAAAGAAAAATAACTGAAAAAGGTTATGTTGCAATTGATACAGAAACAGACTCCTTAAACGCAATTCAAGCAAATCTTATTGGATTCTCTCTTGCAACAGATATAAATGAAGCATGTTACATACCTATCAAGCACGATAATGCTGATGAACAAATTCATATTGATAATGCTATTGATTTTCTAAAATCAATAAATGAAGACCCAAGTATTTTAAAGATTTTTCATAATAAAAAATATGATGCATTGGTTCTAGATAAATATAATATAAAAGTTAATTCATATGACGATACAATGCTTATCTCCTATTCCTTAGGTTCCGGAGGAACAAGACATAGTTTAGATTTCTTAGCAAAAAAATATATGTCTCACTCTGCAATTTCCTTCAAAGAAATTGCTGGTTCAGGAAAAAATCAAAAAAACTTTAATGAAATTAGCATAAATGAAGCCTCAATTTATGCTGCTGAAGATGCTGATATTACCTTTAGATTATGGAAAATTTTGAGACCAAGACTTATGAGCGAAAAGATATCTTCAGTTTATGAAACTATTGAGAGACCCTTGGCCAAAGTCATAATGGATATGGAAAAGAATGGTGTTTGTATTGATGAAAAAATATTAAAAGATTTATCTATAAAATTTGAAAATGATATTAAAAAAATTGAAAAAGAATGTTTTGAAATAGTTGGTAATGAATTTAATTTAGGATCCCCTAAACAAATTGGTGAAATTTTATTTGATAAGTTAAAAATCAAAGGAGGAAAAAAAACACCATCGGGAGCTTGGTCAACAGATGCTGAAACATTAAATTTTTTGGCATCGTCTGGAAATATTCTTCCTAAACTTCTTCTTGAATGGAGAGGCTTATCAAAATTAAAGTCTACATACACCGATGCATTACCTAATTTTATTAATAAAAATACAAAAAGAATTCATACATCATACTCAATGTCTTCTACGTCTACTGGAAGATTGTCTTCTTCTGATCCAAACCTACAAAATATACCAATAAAAAATGAGGAAGGTAAAATGATCAGAAGTGCATTTATAGCTGAAGAGGGCTATTCCTTAATTAGTGCTGACTACAGTCAAATTGAATTAAGAATTATTGCACACATATCTGATGATAATAATCTTAAAAATGCATTTAAGAATGATATTGATATTCACTCCTTAACAGCATCCGAAGTATTTGGTGTACCAATAGAAGATATGAGTCAAGATATTAGAAGAAAAGCAAAGGCAATTAATTTTGGTATAATTTATGGAATTTCACCATTCGGATTATCAAATCAATTAGATATTTCAAGATCAGAGGCCTCTGACTATATACGCTCTTATTTTGAAAAATTTCCATCAATTAGAGATTACATGGAAAGTACAAAAGAATTTGCAAAAAATAATGGTTTTGTAAAAACTCTTTTTGGAAGAAAATGCATAATAGATGACTCAGGTAATAGAGGGCCTGGTAGCAAAGCTTTTATGGAGAGAGCTGCAATTAACGCACCAATTCAAGGTACGGCTGCAGATATAATAAAAAGAGCTATGATTAAAATTCCTAAAAATTTAAAAAAAGAAAATCTCGAAACAAAAATGATTATGCAAGTTCATGATGAACTTATTTTTGAAACAAAAGATAGTGAAATAGAAAAAACTATGTCGATAGTAATCAAAGAAATGTCAGAGGCACATAAACCGGTAGTAGATCTATCAGTTGATCTAAAAGTTGAGGCCGCCTCAGGAAAAAACTGGGATCAAGCTCATTAAATTAATTTAAGAAATCTTTGGTGCAGCGTCCAAAACATCAGAGTCTACATGAGCTTCGTATATTGCGAAATTTTCTGAAAACATTTCTACAAGCTTTTTGGCTTGCAAATCATAGCTATCTTTATTGTTCCATGTATTCCTTGGAACTAATATATTTTCATTAACGTTTTCAACGGATAATGGAACCTCAAATCCAAAGAAATTATCAATACGCATTTCTGTCTCACTTAAAGTACCATCTAAAGCTGCTGTTAGTAGGGCTCTTGTATCTTTAATAGGCATTCTATTCCCTTCACCCACTGGGCCTCCGGACCAGCCCGTATTAACCAACCAACAGTTTACTTTATACTTATGAATAAGATCTTTTAGTAAATTACCATATTCAGATGGATGTCTTGGCATGAAGGGTGCACCAAAACAAGCTGAAAAAGTTGCTTCAGGCTCATCAATCCCTTTTTCTGTGCCAGCAACCTTTGCGGTATAACCTGACAAAAAATGATACATTGTTTGAGAGGCAGATAATTTAGCAATTGGAGGCAATACTCCAAATGCATCACAAGTTAAAAGAATTATATTTTTAGGGATTGGACCTCTACCAGTATCACTAGAATTTGGTATAAATGATAAAGGATAAGCACCTCGTGTATTTTCTGCTAATGTATCATCATCCAAGTCTAATTCACCTGTCTCATCGTTCATAACAACATTTTCAAGTATTGTTCCTACTTTTTTTGTTGTTTCATAAATTTCTGGTTCAGCCTCTTTTGATAACCTAATCATTTTAGCATAACAACCACCTTCAAAATTGAAGACACCATTTTCTGACCACCCATGCTCATCATCACCAATTAATGTTCTATTTGGATCAGCAGATAGTGTGGTCTTACCTGTACCAGACAAACCAAAGAAAATAGCTGAGTCATCTTCCTTACCGACATTAATTGAACAATGCATAGGCATGACATTTTTAGGGGGTAATAAAAAATTTAACATCGTAAAAACAGATTTTTTGATTTCACCGGCATAGGAGGTACCAGCAATAAGAACAATTTTTTTATCAAAATTCACAGCAATAATAGTTTCAGATCTTGATCCATGTCTTTCTGGATTTGCTTTAAAACTTGGCATATCTATAATTATAAATTCTGGGTCAAAATCGCTTTTTTCCTCTTCTTTAACCGTAATCAAAAGATTTTGAATAAAAAGTGAATGCCAAGCATATTCTGTATACACTCTTGTAGGTAATCTGTACTCAAGGTCTGCCCCTCCAAAAAGATCTTGAACAAACAAATCCTTATTTTCTGAAAATTCAATCATATCTCTATATAAATGATCAAAATTCTCTTCAGACATTTCTTTGGCGTTGTCCCACCAAATTGAGTCTTTATTCTTTGACTCTTTCACAACAAACTTATCTTGAGCTGACCTACCTGTATGAATACCAGTTTTTACAACCATCGCACCATCTTTTGATATCTTTCCTTCACCTCTTTCAAGAATTATTTTATATATATCTTCTTGATTTAAATTCCAAAAAACATTGTCTAGTGATGAAAATCCGTGAACTTCGATGCCAGATTTTGAAAAATTTTCGCCTAGTTCTTTCACAATTTACCCCTTAATATCAAAAAATTAATTCACACTTATTTCAGAATATTGTCAACAAATAATTCTAGGTATTATATAGTTTAAATAAGTTAATTAGTTAACTTAAAAAAGGGGAAAAATGACCAATATTTGTTTAATAGATGATGATCAAAATATACTTGCATCTCTAAGCCTCGCATTAAAATCAGAAGGCTATAATATAAAAACTTTTTCTGATGGTTTGTCAGGTCTTACATCTTTGCAAGAGGATAACTATGATATTGCAATTTTGGACATAAAAATGCCTAGATTAGACGGCCTTGAGGTTCTTCAAGAACTAAGACAAACATCAAATCTTCCAGTAATTTTTCTTACTTCAAAAGATGAGGAAATAGATCAATTACTTGGCCTCAAAATGGGCGCAGACGATTATATCACTAAGCCATTCTCACAGAAATTACTCCTTGAGAGGGTTAAAACTATTCTAAGAAGATCAATTGGTAACAAATCTAATGATAGTAATAATAAAGAAGTCATAAAAAGAGGAAAATTATCGCTTAACATGGATAGGTATGAGTGTTTTTGGGGAGAAACACCTATAAGACTTACTGTCACAGAATTTCTTTTATTAGAGTGCTTAGCTTCAAGACCTGGGCATGTTAAGAACAGAGATCAGCTTATGTCATCGGCTTATGATGATAATATTTATGTAGATGATAGAACAATAGATAGCCATATAAAAAGATTAAGAAAAAAATTTAAAGATATTGATAAAGATTTTAAATCAATTGAAACACTTTATGGTGTTGGTTATCGGTATATTGAATAATGCTGAATATTTTAAAAATAGAATCTCTAGGTGCTAGGATTATCGCAATTAATTTAATTGGTCTTATTTTTCTTGGTACAGGTTTTTTATTTGTAGATAAATCGCAAAATAATTTAATAGAGGCTAGAAAGGAAGCGCTTATACTTCAAGCAAATCTTATTGCATTCTCTTTCACACTTAATGCACAATCAGTAAATCAAGATTTAAACAATATAGACAACTTATTTTTAACTGAAAATTGGACCTCAACAAAAATTGCAAGAACTCAAATATTTAATGAAAACCTTCAAGAAATTTTTGACTCTAGAGACTTTGAGAATGAAGAGGCAGAGGAAAGCGATAAAAAGAATCCCTTACTAAGTTTTGCAAGGACTTTCGGTGCAATATTTGATAGAGATGCACCTATTTTGCCCAAAGAAGGCTATTCTATCGACGACATAAAAAAGTCATTTACAGGTGTTACAACTGCTAGTGAGTATAAATTAGAAAATGGAGGCATAACTGTTCATGTAAGTATTCCTCTTAGAAGAAATAATCTTAAAAAAGAAGTTTTATTACTATCCACAAATGAGGGTGATATTGGAAGAATAATCAAAGAAGAAAGGCAAAGGTTTTTTAGGGCTTTTCTTATAGCTCTTTCAGTAAGTCTTTTTTTATCAGTATCTTTATCTGGAACGATAGCAAGGCCGCTAAATAGACTTGCAAAAGCTGCAGAGGGAGTTTCTGATGCAGGAGTAGGTGAAATACCATCAATGGATAATAGAAAAGATGAAATAGGGGGACTAGCAAAATCTGTTAGAAGAATGACTGGTGCGCTTCAAGAAAGGGTTAAATCCGTAGAAGCATTTGCTGCTGATGTTGCGCATGAACTTAAAAATCCTCTTACATCATTACAAAGCGCAATCGAAACTCTTCAAATATCTAATGTAGAGGAAGAAAGAAAACAGCTCACAAAAATAGCTTTTAAGGATTTAAAAAGGCTTGATAGATTAATTTCAGATATTGCATCATCCTCAAGACTGGAAGTTGAGCTCGCTAAAGGAGAGTTTGAAGAAATAGATATTAGAGATGTCTTGGAATCTGTTGTAGAAGTTACCAAGACAAATATTTCAAAGAAATTAGAAATAAATGTAAGACTTAATATACCAAAAGATGAAATTAAAGTTTTAGGAATTGGTGATCGTATAGCGCAGGTTTTTTATAATTTAGTTGATAATGCATTATCATTCTCTAAACCAGGATCTTCTATAGAAATCAATGCTTGGACAACAAAAAATGAAGCAATAATTGAAGTTAAAGATCAAGGACCTGGAATACCAAAAGAAAACCTTGGAAGAATTTTTGAGAGATTTTATACGTATCGTCCAGAAGAAAAAAGTTTTGGAAATAATTCAGGATTGGGATTATCAATATGCAAACAGATAATAAAATCATTAAATGGAACAATTATTGCTACAAATAGAGCAGAAGGCGGAGCAACATTCACAATAATGCTTCCGTTAAAATATTGATTTTATTGATTAAAAATAAGTTAAAAGGCTTTTAATAATGATTGGTTTAATGATTATAACTCATGGAAATCTAGCTCTAGAGCTTAGATCAGCAATGGAGCATATGATTGGCGACCAAAATGATATTGAAATTTTTAGTATTACACCTGAAGATGATATTGATATTCAAAAAAATAATATCGAAAAAAAGCTTAAAGATCTAAATCAAGGTAAAGGCGTAATAATATTAACAGATGTATTTGGTGGTACACCCTCAAATTTAGCTTTAAACTTTTTAGAGCCAGGAGTTGTAGAGATTTTGTCTGGTGTAAATTTGCCAATGCTAATAAAAATTTGTCAACTTAGAGATAAGGACATTTTAGAAGTCATCCAAGAAGGAAAAAATGCTGCTCAGAAATATATTTCTATCGCCAGTGAAATTTTGTCTGAAAATAATTAAAGCCCCTTAAAGTAATTATTGAAACATATTTTTAAATTTTCGTGTAAAATTATAGTTTTCAATATATATAGTTATTAATAAAAATTGGAGATTTGAAAATATGAGTTTTTCTGATTACAAAGTTGCAGATATTAACTTGGCTGATTTTGGAAGAAAAGAAATATCCATTGCAGAAACAGAAATGCCTGGCCTAATGGCTTTAAGAGAAGAGTATAAAGATATCCAACCCTTAAAAGATGCAAATATTGTTGGATGCCTCCATATGACTGTTCAAACAGCTGTTCTTATAGAAACCCTAATTGAACTAGGAGCAACAATAAGATGGTCTTCATGTAATATATTTTCAACACAAGATCACGCAGCAGCAGCAATGGCTGCAAGCAATATACCAGTTTTTGCATGGCAAGGAGAGACTGAAGAAGAATACGAATGGTGTCTAGATCAAACTATAACAGGACCTGATGGGTGGAAGCCTAATATGATTCTCGATGATGGAGGTGATTTAACTCAGCTTATTCATAAGAAATATCCAGAATTATTAGAAAATATTCTTGGTCTATCTGAAGAAACTACTACGGGTGTTTTAAGACTTTATGAAATGGAAAAAGATGGAACACTAGGTGTACCTGCTATAAATGTAAATGACTCAGTAACAAAATCAAAATTTGATAACTTATATGGAACAAGAGAAAGTCTAGTAGATGGAATAAAAAGAGCTACAGACGTTATGCTTGCAGGTAAAAGTGTAGTTGTTTGTGGTTATGGAGATGTAGGCAAAGGTTCTGCAGAATCTCTAAGATCACAGGGTGCACGTGTTACTATAACAGAAATCGATCCAATATGTGCGCTTCAAGCAAGTATGGAAGGTTATGAAGTAACTACAATGGAAGAAATGGCCTCAAAAGCCGATGTTTTTGTTACAGCGACTGGTAATAAAGATATAATTACAATCGATCACATGAGAGAAATGAAAGATAGAGCAATTGTGTGCAATATTGGTCATTTTGATAGTGAAATACAGGTTAGTGCATTAAAAAATCTCAAGTGGCATAATGTTAAACCTCAAGTAGACGAGGTTGAATTTCCTGATGGGAAAAAAATTATCTTATTGGCAGAGGGCCGTTTAGTAAATTTAGGTTGCGCTACTGGTCACCCAAGTTTTGTAATGAGCGCCTCATTCTCAAATCAAGTTTTAGCGCAAATTGAGTTGTGGAATAACAGTAAAAATTATGAGAAAAAAGTATATGTTCTTCCGAAAAATTTAGACGAAAAAGTTGCATCTCTTCATTTAGAAAAATTAGGAGTAAAATTAACTAAGCTTACAGATGATCAGAGTGACTATTTAGGTTTAAGTCCACAGGGACCATTTAAACCAGATCATTATCGATATTAGATTAAAAGTTACTGTTGAGATTCAGGTAACTTTAAAATCATACCATCCATTTCAGCTGTAACAGGAATTTGACAGGAAAGTCTTGAGTTTTCGTTCTTATACTCATGAAAATCAATCATGGACTCCTCTTCTTCACTAATGGGATTAATTTTTTCTTTCCATTCAATATCAACGAAAATCATACATGTTGCGCAGGCACAACCACCTCCGCAATCAGCATCAATACCAGGAATAGAGTTTGAAACAGCTCCCTCCATAATTGATAAGCCTTCATCAACATCTACAGTATGTTCAGTTCCATTGCTTTCTACATAAGTTAATTTAACCAAAATGAGTCTCCAAATTTTTTTACATAACCTCTTTTATTGGAATTTCTTTATTTTGCAAACTATCAAAATTAATTTTTGTTTTTTCTGAAATAAATTTTCTAGACATCATGTGTTCTTGAGCAGAGTTTATGCAATCAGATGCAATCATATAACCAGATTTAAAGTAAAATACAGAAAAACTATTTTCCTCTATATTTCCTCTTATTATATGATGATCATAATCATTATTGAGCCCAGCAATTTGAAGTTTTAACTCATATTGATCTGACCAAAACCAAGGTATTTGATTATATGCAATTTTTTCACCAATAATGGATGAAGCAACTGTTTTTCCTTGCTCTATCGCATTATGAACAGACTCTAATCGAATATTTTTATTGTAAAATGCACTCGGATGAAGCGTGCAATCTCCAGCAGAAAATATATTATCATCTGAAGTTTTACAGAACTCATCAACAATAATTCCATTATCTACTGCTATACCAGAATCTTCTGCTAAAGACTGACAAGGTAGAACGCCTATACCAACAATAACAATATCAGCATCAATAGTTCCTGATGAAGTTTCAACAGAAGAAACCCTTTTATCTCCATTAATCCCCTTTACTGAAGTACTGGTTAATATCTTCACACCTTTAGACTCATGAAATGAATTATAAAATGAAGAAATAGTTGGACTAGTAACTCTCTCAAGAATTCGTGAAGCCATTTCAATTACTGTAACATTCAAACCTAATGTCTTTGAAACAGCTGCAACTTCGAGCCCTATATATCCGCCGCCAATAATTACCATATTTTTTGAGTCTTTAAGTGAGGATTTGATCTTTTCAACATCCGAGATAGATCTAAGATAATGAACACCTTCCATATCAGAATTATCGATGGGCATAAGCCTTGGTTCAGTACCGGTTGCAATAACAAGATTATCATAATCAAAACTGATATGACTCTTATCTTTTGAGAAAATTAATTGAGAATTTTTTCTATCTATTTCTTCAACATAAGAGTCTAAAATAATATTAATATTTTGTTCTTCATAGAACTTCTCAGGCTTTAAATATAATCTTTCAGCAGCAAGTTCTCCTGATAGATATTTTTTGGACAATGGAGGTCTTTGATAGGGAAGATATGACTCTGAAGATAGGATACTAATATCACCTGTAAATTTTTTTTGCCTTAATGAGGTTGCAACCTGACAAGATGCTTGTCCACCACCAATAATAACTATTTTTTTTTCACTCATTTTAGAATCATCAAAAAAGTTTATAATATAACAATTGTTTTAATATGTTTTCTGGATAAATGTTAGTAAAAAGATGCCTGAATTAATCGTAAATTTAGATAATGAAAGTACAACCCAGAGCCTTGGAATAGCCTTATCAGAATTAATAAAGATTGGTGATATTATTCTCTTAGAAGGAGAAATGGGATCTGGAAAAACCTTTTTAGCTCGATCAATAATTTCTAATTTACTTGAAGAAAAATATGAAGGAATAGAAATTCCTTCCCCTACATTCACTTTGGTTCAAGAGTATAATTGTAAGCAATTTATTTTAGGTCATGCTGATCTCTATCGCATAAAAAGCTCTAATGAACTAGAAGCATTAGGAATTGATAATATTTTAGAGCGAGGTCCAGTTTTAATTGAGTGGCCGGAAAAAATTAAAAATTTTTATGAAAATGATACATTGGAAATTAAGTTTAAAAATATTAATGAAAAAAAATCTATTGAATTGACAAATATTAAAGGATGGAAAAAAAGAATAAACTTAATAAAGAGTGATTATAATGGATGAAAGAGAATGCGTTTTTGATTGGGAGGCAAATGGATTAAATGACGGATTTAGATATCCTCACCAAATAGCTATTATTGATAATGATAATGAAAGTATTTGTAATACCTATAATATGAGATTACCTCATTATGAGCTTCCTGGTCCAATAGCTCTTTACAAAACAAATACAAATTGGAAAAAAACAAAAGAAGATCATCCTTCACTTTATGAAATAATGCCTTCTATTCTCGATGATTTGCTCAGCTATGATATAATTTGGGCGTATAATTATAGTTATGATAAAGGCGTTCTTGAGGAAAGTCTCTTCAATACAGGAAGAAGTCCATATCTTTATAAGGATAAAATTGTTTGCGATGCGATGCCATTTATCTCAATTGCATCGATACTCTATCCTAAGGTTATAAAAATACCAAAAATAGAGGGAGAAAGAAGAGGTAAAAAGGGCATTTACAACAGTCATAAGCTTGAAAATGTCTATAAAGAAAATTTTACAGATGATGACGAATTAACCTGGCATGTTGCTGAAAGTGATATTATTGCAACATCAAGATTATTACAGAAAATTAAATCTGAAGCACCGGAGTTTTGGGATTTACGAACAAGAATGTTTAGTAAATTTGCACGAGAAGATATTTTTAGTAAAAAGGCAGTCTGGATTAGATATTACCAAGATAAAAAACAAATGTTTCCTATGTTACCAGTATACGAACGTGATAGAGATAATTATTTCTCAATAGATCTTGAAAAATATGAAAAAGTTGGTGGTTTACAGGAAAAACATAAGAAACAAATAATAAGGGTTGGTTCTGGAGATTCTAAAACACTACCCGAGTGGTTACATTCTTCATATATAAAAACTGGAGGGATTATTCTTGATGCTAGCTGGTTTGATTTACCAATAAAATATAATTTACCTAGCGATTCAGATTTATTAGAAATTAAAAATTTAGTAAATGAGTATTTATCAGATCTTCAAATTTGGCCTGATAAAGATGAAAGATATCTTGAAAAGACAAGATTTGGTTTTCCGGCAAGACAGGATTTAGCATCATGGGATGCTTTTCATAGAGCAGGAACTTGGGATGAAAAAGTTCAAATAAAATTTAAAGATGCAAGATCGAAAAGAATAGCTAAAAGAATAATTTTTGATAATGCACCTGAGGTTCTTGATGATAATGCGTATAAAGTAATCGAAGAGTTCATCAAAGAGAGATGGATGAGTATTGGACCTGATCAAAGACCAACAAAAGGATTTGATTCTGGAAAAACATGGATGACAATTCCTACAGCACTTGAAAATATTAGAAAATGTGAAATGGAAGAAAATTTAGAAGAAAATTCTGAATTAGATTTGGACTGCCTAAAAGGATATAAAGAATATCTTTTAGATTTAAATGAACAATTAAAATAAAAAATACTTGCATCAATGGAGGTAGTTTCTTAGCTTAATATTATTGATTCTTGGAGATAATAATGAGTTTAATTAATGTTACAGATGAGGAATTCCAAAGTACTATTATTGAAGGCGAGGGATTATGCCTTGTCGATTTTTGGGCAGAATGGTGTGGGCCATGTAAACAGGTAAGTCCAATATTAGAAGAAATAGCATCCGATACTGATTTCAAAATTACCATTGCAAAAGTAAATATTGATGAAAACCCAAGAACGCCAACTAATTATGGTGTAAGAAGTATTCCTACGCTTATGCTATTTTCAAATGGTGAGCTTAAAGATACCAAAGTTGGCGCTTTACCAAGACAAGAACTAAAAGAATGGATAAAAAGTAATAGCTAGTCGATACTCAAAGCTTCAGATACTAAATATAAAGAACCACAGATTAATATCCTAGAGTTTTGATACTTGGAGTAACTATTAATTGCCTCTTTGAGTGACGAGGCTTCTTTTAGAATAGTATTTTCAAATAAATTTATATTTTTAAGATCTAAAAGAGATGCGGAGTCACTTCCTTTTATTGGAACAATTGTAATTTCTTTTGCGATATCTCTGAAGTTCACGAGAAAGCTCTCTAATTTTTTATTTTTTTTAAGCCCCAAAATAATTAATAAGTTCTTTTTATTATTAATGTTAGCTTCAATCATTTCATTTCTAATAACTTTTGCAGCAGAGGAATTATGACATCCATCAATTAAAATCTCAGAGTCATTTGTTATCCAACTGTTTGTATTTCCAGTTAATTTTGACAACCTGCCATTTAATTTAGCACTTCTCAAACCCGTAATAATTGTCTTATCGTCTATCTCTATTTTATTATATCTTTTCAATAATCTTAGAGATGCAATGCAGAGACCAGCATTAAAAATCTGAAATCGACCATTTAATCCTAATAACTCAAATTCAAGTTTTCCTGCTTCATCTCTATAAATTATCGAATTATTATCTCTTTCGATAAACCAATCCTTTTCATAAAAGAAACCTCTAGCATTTTTCTCAATAAGATATTTATTGATAAGATGCTTTATGGAATTATCTTGCGGTCCAAAAATTGCTAAACCACCTTCAGGAATAATACCCAACTTCTCACAAGCAATCATTTCTAAATCATTTCCAAGAAGCTCCTCATGATCATAGGAAATTGTTGTTATAATACTTAGATCTTTTTTAGCCATAACATTTGTTGGATCATGTAGCCCCCCAATCCCAACCTCAAAAATATTAAAGTCAGAGAGATTTTTGGAGAATAATTCAAAAGCACATACAGTAAAAAACTCAAAAAAAGAAAGTTCTTGATCTGAATAAAACTCATTACAATTTTCTATAACTGATGATAATAAATTATCATCAATTACTTTATTTTGAATAATGAATCTTTCATTTACTCTCAGTAAATGCGGTGATGTAAAAACATTTGAAGTTAATTTATTCGCATTCAAACATGACCGTATAAATTCAATAGTTGAACCTTTACCATTAGTTCCTGTAACATGAATAATATTATTTATTTTTTTTTGTGGGTGACCAATTTTTGTTAGAAAATTTAGGATTCTCTGTGTACCCTTTTCAGGATTTTTTATAAATTTCCCATAAAAATAATCGTCAATAACCATTTTTAATAAAATATAAAACTAATCTTTTTCATTTAGTAAGATATTAATTATTTTGGAAACAGTTGATTTTAAATCCTTTCTATGGACAACCATATCAACCATTCCATGATCTAAAAGATACTCAGATTTCTGAAAACCATCTGGTAAACTTTCATTAATTGTATTGCCGATAACTCTTGGTCCAGCAAATCCAATTAGAGCTTTTGGCTCTGCGATATGAATATCTCCTAACATTGCATAAGATGCTGTAACTCCTCCTGTAGTAGGGTTTGTCAATATTACAATATAAGGCAACTTCTCTTCTCTAAGGGATTGAAGCATGACTGTCGTCCTAGGCATTTGCATCAATGATAAAATTCCCTCCTGCATTCTTGCACCACCAGATGAAGCACACAAAATAAATGGATATTTTTTATTAAGAGCTGTTTCTATTGCTAAAATAATACTTTCACCTGCGGCCATTCCTAAAGAACCACCCATAAAAGAAAAGTCATGAACAGCCATTACAACATTCGTTGAATTAATTGCACCTGATCCAATTAAAACTGAATCTTTTTTTCCTGTTTTTGACCTAGCATCTTTAATGCGATCAATATATTTTTTTTGATCTCTAAACTTTAACGGGTCTTCAGGGACATCAGGACAGTCAATATATGAAATTGAACCCTCGTCAAATAATTGTGAAAATCTTGTTTCCGCTGATACTTTAAGATGAAAGTCACATTCTGGACATACGAAAAGACTCTCTTCAGCATCAGTATGAAAAATCATTGAATCACAGGCTGGACATTTCAACCAAAGATTGTCGGGAACCTCTCTTTTTTTAAAAATTTTTTTAATTCCTGGCGGAACAATGTTTTTAAACCAATTCAATAAAAACTCCCTAACCTTTCAAAGGATGTGATAGTGCTAATAAAAAATCTATCATATTTTTTACAATCAAATCATTATCTAAATTTTTAATTTTTAATGAATTGATTTCATTTACTATTGCGGATCCAACAACAATAGCATCGGAAAAATTAGAAATTTCTCTAACCTGATCTGAATTTTTAATACCAAAACCTACACCAACTGGTAGGTCAGTACTCTTTTTAACTTCTTTTATCATTTCTTTGATAATTTTATTATTTGGTGCTTTTGTTCCAGTAATACCAGCTATTGATACAAAATAAAGAAAACCTGAGCTTACCTTCAAAATTTTCAATAATCTGTCCTTATCAGTGGTTGGAGTGATAAAGTTTATAAAATCTATTCCTGACTCTTGAGCCGGAATACATATTTCATCACTATGCTCTATAGGAAGATCGACAACAATTAAACCATCAATACCAATTTTATCGCATTTATTTATAAAAGATTTAATACCAAACTGAAGAATTGGATTAAAATAACCCATTAAGACAATTGGAGTTTCATTATCCTTAATTCGAAAATCCTCTATCATCTTGAATGTCTTGTTCATGTCATGACCGTTATTTAAAGATCGTAAAGAAGACTCTTGAATTGAAGGTCCGTCTGCCATTGGATCAGAGAAAGGCATACCAACTTCAATAATATCCGCCCCTCCTAAGGGAAGTGATTCAAGTATCAATTGAGAAAGCTCCATATCAGGATCGCCAGCTGTAATATAGGGTATAAATGCAGAACGATTATTTAAACTAAGATCTTTAAAAACTTTTGATATACGCGATGCCATTATATTTCTATTCCTAAAAAATCCGCGATAGCAAATACATCTTTATCGCCTCTACCGCACATATTCATGATTATTATTTTATCTTTAGGATGTTTTTTTGCTAATTTTAAGGTAAATGACAATGCATGTGAGGGTTCTAGAGCAGGTATAATCCCTTCTAACTTTGAACAAATCTGAAAGGCATCTAAAGCCTCATCATCAGTTGCAGATACATAATCAACCCTATTTATATCCTTTAACCATGAGTGCTCAGGTCCAATACCTGGATAATCAAGCCCGGCAGAGATTGAATGTCCTTCTGTAATTTGACCATCATTATTTTGAAGCAAATAAGTTTTATTACCGTGGAGAACACCTGGCTTACCTCTCGATAAAGATGCAGCGTGCTCCTCTGTCTCTAAACCTCTTCCTGCAGCTTCTACACCATACATTTTAACATCGTCATCAAGGAATGGATAAAATAAGCCTAAAGCATTTGAACCGCCGCCTATACATGCAACTAAAAAATCAGGATTTCTTCCCTCTTTAATATTAATTTGTTTTTTAGCTTCTTCCCCAATTACTGATTGAAAATCTCGGACCAATTGAGGGTAAGGATGAGGACCGGCAGCTGTACCAATTATATAAAAAGTATCATCAACATTAGAAACCCAATCTCTTAATGCTTCATTCATAGCATCTTTTAAGGTTCCATTACCTGAAGATACTGGGATAACCTCACCTCCCAATAATTTTATTTTGAAAACATTTGGCTTTTGTCTCTCAATATCAGTTTTACCCATGTAAATAACACAAGGTAGTCCAAAACGAGCACAAACTGTTGCTACTGCAACCCCATGTTGACCGGCACCGGTCTCAGCAATAATTCTAGTTTTACCCATTCTTTTTGCTAGAAGTATTTGGCCTAAGCAATTATTTATTTTATGACTTCCTGTATGATTTAACTCATCACGCTTAAAGTAAATTTTTGCACCTCCGGCATAATCAGTAAGTCTTTCTGCAAAATATAAAGGGCTCTCCCTTCCAACATAATCCTTGGCAAAGCTATGCCTTTCCTCGATAAATAAAGGATCACTTTTTGCACTGTCATAAGCCTTCTCCAAATCCAAAATCAAAGGCATAAGTGTTTCTGCTACATAGCGACCTCCAAAGTCACCAAAATTTCCTGAAACATCTGGTTTATCTTTATAAGTATTTTTAGTCATAATTTCTTTTCATAAGCTAGTCTGGTTAATTTAACAAAATTCTCTATTTTTTTCTTATCTTTTAAGCCTGGCTCACTTTCAACACCTGAGGAAACATCTATTACAGAAGCATTAGAAGAATTAACTGCTTCATTTATATTATTTTCATTTAATCCACCTGATAAGTAATAGTTTCCACCTTTCCAATTCTTCAAGATCGACCAATCAAATGTTTTATTAAGCCCACCTCTTTGTGCATATAGATCATTATCAGGTTTTGCATCAAAGAGGAAATAATCTACTATATCAGAATACTTTAAAGCTGTAGCTAGATCTAATGCACTTGATATTCCAAAAGATTTAATTACAGGCAAACCAAAAGTACTTTTTATCTCAGAACATCTTTCAATTGACTCATCGCCATGCAATTGAATGAGATTTGCATCTACAGAAGAAATACAACGCTCAATATAATTATCATCAGCATTTACAAAAATAGCTACTCTATCAATATCGCTTGCTGCCTTAGAAAATGAATTTCTAACAGCATATTCTGGTTCAATCATTCTAGGGCTGGGATTAGCAAAGATGAAACCACAAATCTCAGCTCCAGAGGCTCTAACCATCTCTATTTGCTCTAGAGATGATAAACCACAAATTTTAATTTTTAGTGTCATTTTTTATATTTTTAAGAATTTTATTAATAGTATTTATTGGATCATTTGACTCAGTTATTGGTCTACCTATTACCAATAAATCGGCCCCTTCATCGATAGCATTTTTCGGACTCATTATTCTTTTTTGATCGTTTTTATTATCTTCATCAAGTCTAATTCCTGGTACAACCAGTATGAAATCTTCTCCAAGTTTTCTTTTTATCAGTGAAATTTCTCTTGCAGAACAAACAATCCCGTCCAGTCCAGACTCTTTGGCTAAAGATGCAAGCCTAAGAACAAGATCTTCACTTTTTTCTTTGTAACCAATTTCTTTTATATCTTTATCATCTAAGCTTGTTAAAACTGTCACCGCAATTAATTTTGTTGATTTATTATCAGCTTCATTTCTTGCTTTTACAGCAGCCTCCAGCATATCTTTTCCACCAGAAGAATGAACATTAATTATAGCAATATCCAAATCCATAAGTGTTTTTACTGTTTTATAAACCGTCACAGGAATATCATGAAGTTTCAAATCTAAGAAAATTGGAATATCAAACTTCGAAACCTCTCTAACTCCATCAGGTCCAAAAGAATTAAAAAATTCCATACCAAGCTTTACTCCGCCAATATGATCCTTCAAATCTGAAATAATTGAGAGTGCTTTTGTAAGTGAATTTACATCTAAAGCAAGAATAATGGGATTTTTGAATATCTTATTCATTTTTTCTCCTTGTAGTTTAAATAGATAAACTAATTAGAATGAATTAAGATTTATAGTTAAGTCTATCCCTCACACCTTTACCTGGCTTAAACATTGGAACATTCTTAGCTGGAACTACTACAGCCTCCCCAGTCCTTGGGTTCCTTCCATTACGGGCGCTTCTATGCCTTACAGAAAAAGTTCCAAAACCTCTAATCTCAACCCTTCCATTACTTGATAATGTTTCACCAATATTTTCAAGAACGGTATCAACAATTATCTCAATATCCTTTTGAATTAGATGAGGATTATTCTTTAAAAGTTTTTTTACCAAAGAAGATTTAATCATTACCACCCTCATCGTCGCTATCTTTCTCAGATGAATTTTTATCTAGAGCTTCACCTAGAATATCACCTAGAGATGCACCAGAATCTTTAGATCCGTATTGCTCGATAGCTTCTTTCTCGTCTGATATTTCAAGAGCTCTAATTGATAGTGATATTTTTCTAGATTTAGGATCATAATTTGTAACTTTGGCGTCAACTTTTTGACCGGTTTCAAATCTTTCAGGAATTTGTTCAGATTTATCTTTTGATAAATCGGACCTTTTAATGAAAGCTGGTACTTTGTCACCTATTTCAACATCAATTCCAGCTGCTTGAGATGAAACTACAGTACAAGTTACAACACTTCCTTTTTTAATCTGATCAAGAGAATCCATAGGATCGTCATCAAGCTGTTTAATTCCAAGTGATATTCTTTCTTTAGAGGGATCAATATCAATAATTATAGTCTCAATTTCTTGATCAACCTCAAAGTCCTTTATAGCGTCAGCTCCAGATTTTCTCCAATCAACGTCTGACATATGAACAAGGCCATCAAGCTCATCACTAACTTTTACAAAAAGGCCAAAATCAGTAATATTTTGAATTTTGCCACTTAATTTTGTTCCAATAGGATTTTTTTGAGCAAAATCCTCCCATGGATTATCTAAACATTGTTTTAAACCAAGAGATAAACGTTTTTTATCAGGATCGATTTCTAGAACCATTACCTCAACTTCTTGATCCTTTTCAACATACTTGTTAGGATTTTGCATTTTGGAAACCCAGCTCATTTCTGAAACATGGACTAATCCCTCAATTCCACCATCGAGCTCAACAAAAGCTCCATAATCAGCAATATTTGTTACTTTACCTTTGTAGCGCTCACCGACACTATAATTTACCTGAGCTTCAATCCAAGGATCGTTTTGCAATTGCTTCATGCCAAGTGAAATACGCATATTTTCACCAGAAACTTTAGTTATAAGAACCTTAATTTTTTCACCAACAGAAATGACCTCTTCAGGACTATTTATTCTTTTCCAGGAAATATCTGTTACGTGTAAAAGACCATCTACCCCACCTAAATCTATAAAAGCTCCATAATCTGTTATATTCTTAACAATACCCTCTACAATTTCGCCCTCTTTAATCTTCTCTAAAAGTTCAGATTTATCAATTGATAAGCTCTCTGAAAGTACTGATTTTCTTGATACAACAATATTACCCCGCCTACGGTCCATTTTTAAAATATGAAAAGTCTGCAAAGTATGCATTAAAGGCTTCATATCCCTAATTGGTCTAACATCGACTTGACTACCAGGAAGGAATGCTTGAGCGCCATCTAAATCAACAGTAAAGCCACCTTTGACTTTACCATTAATAACTCCTTCAACAATTGTACTTTCTTTTTGGGCAACCAATAAATTTGTCCAAATTTCCTCTCTTCTGGCTTTTTCTCTTGAAAGAACTGCATCACCTAATGCATTCTCTATTCTCTCCAAATAGACATCAACCTCATCTCCAACTTCCAAATTATGATCTTTACCAGAGGCCGAAAATTCATCAGATGGAATTCTACCTTCTGTCTTCATACCTACATCAACTATAATTGTATCGGACTCTATTCCTACAACTGTACCTTTGATAACCTGACCTTCTTCACATGCATTTGAAACAAAGCTCTCTTCAAGGAGCTTTGAAAATTCCTCTTGAGAACTTTCTGGAACTGAATCGACTAAATTTGACAAATATTAATCTCCCTAAATTATTAAATATTACAATAGTCATTAAATTCTTTAATAACTAAAGATGAAACTATTTTTAATGTCTCTTCTATATTAATACCGGTAGTATCAATAAGATGAGCATCTTTTGCCGCAACTAACGGTGCAACGCTTCTTTCCTTATCTCTTTGATCCCTTTTTTGCAATTGTTTTATTACCTCATTATAAGAAATTTTTTCATTTTTATCTAAAAAGTCAGAAAATCTACGTTTTGCGCGCTCTTCTAGAGATGCAGAAATAAACAATTTTAAGTTTGCGTTTGGAAAAATAACAGTACCAATATCCCTTCCGTCAACAACAATACCTTTATAACCTTTTGATTTCTTACTAAAACTCCTTTGAATATTTACAACAATATTTCTAACCTCAGGGATTGATGCAATTATAGAAGAATATTTATCTATCAATGGATTACGGATCTCGCTTTCATTTACGGAATTAATATCAAAAATATTAGCTTCAGAAATTGCATCTTTTTTTATAAAATCCTTACCATACTTACTTATAGTTTTCAGGGCTAAGCCTCTATAAATTATTCCAGTATCAAAATAAGAAAAATTAAATTCTTTTGAAATTCCCTTTGCTATTGTTCCTTTTCCTGTACCAGCGGCGCCATCAATTGCAACTATAAAAGTCATATTTTTATACCGATATTCTGGCCCCTAATTTTTTCATTAACTCTATAAAATTTGGAAAGCTTGTTTTAATTGTTTCTATATCATCTATTCTTATTGATTCATCTGAAACCATTCCAAGTATTATTGACGACATTGCAATGCGATGGTCTAAGTTAGTTTCGACTAGGCCACCCCCCTTAGGTCCTTTAATACTCCCATTGATAATAAGATTATTACTGTCAATTTTTGCTTCTATACCATTTTTAGATAAAAAATTATAAATTCCTAATAATCTATCACTCTCTTTAACTTTTAATTCTGATAAACCACGAAATATTGAAATGCCATTAGTTAAAGAAGCCGCTACAGCAAGTATTGGATAATCATCAATCATACTTGGTGCCCTCTCTGCAGGTACGTCAATTGGCTTTAAGGAACTTGATTTAACTTCAAGATCATATGTTATTTCTCCAGCTTCATTCTTTTTGTTAGAATAGGTTATTTTTGCACCCATCTCATCTAGACATCTATATAAACCATCACGAGTAGGGTTTAATAAAACATTCTTAATCTTGATATTTGAGTTTTTACAAATTAAACCTGCAACCACTGGGTAAGCAGCTGAGGATGGATCACCTGGAACTTTTATATTGACTGGGCTTAAGAATTTCTGACCTTCAAGACTAATAAAATTCTTATTATTTCTCTCCTCTTGGCTAATTTCATAACCATAATACTTTAGGAGGGTTTCGGTATGATCTCTAGTTTTTTCTTTTTCTACTACGGTAGTTATCCCTGGAGTATTCAAACCAGCAAGTAATATAGCGGACTTTACTTGTGCAGAGGCAACTTCCATTTCATATGTAATAGGAATAGGCAAATTAGCACCCTTAACAACAATTGGAAGAAATTCTTTATTTCTTAATTCAAAATTTGCACCAAAATCAGTTAATGGATCAGTAACCCTTCTCATTGGTCTCTGAATTAATGACTCATCACCGGTAAAATGAGTCTCTATGGGATAGGTTGAAACAAGGCCTAGCATGAGTCTAACAGCAGTCCCAGAATTACCGAAATCTAAAGGATTATCTGGTTGCTTTAAGCTACCAATACCAATGCCATTAACGGTGCATTCATCGTTTGAACTCATATCAATGCTAGCACCAAATGATTTCATAGCATTGATTGTACAATTAACGTCTGAGCTATTAAGTAGACCATTTATTTTACTTTCACCAATTGCTAAAGAGGATAAGATAACGCATCTGTGAGAGATAGATTTATCACCCGGTATGGTGATTTCTCCATTTAGGTCAGAACTTTTACTTGAGTAGAAATTTGAACTCAACGATTTATTTTTTTGATCTTGATTCATTGTTAATAAAGGTTTAGCAGACATATTATAAGAAAAAAACTTTTTTTGGTTTTGACACTATTGTTTCTTCATGGCAATGGAGATAAATAAATTTATTAGATATGAATTATAGGTATAAAAATGAGCAAAGATAAATTAGGTAAAAAAAGAATTTGTCCTACTACAGGTAAAAAATTTTATGACTTAAATAAGGATCCTATAATCAGCCCTTATACTGGTGAGATTTTAAATGAAATAGGCGTTGAAGATATAGAAAAAGAAAAAACTGAAGAAATTACTCTTGAGAATGATATAAATGATACTGAGGTTAATAGTGCGGAAGAGAATATAGAAGAAATCGATGAAACACTTGAAAATGATGATGAAGTCATTCCAGAAATTGATGAAGATACTATACCAGACCTTGAAAACTCAAGTGATGATGAAATCATTGATAGCGAGTCCGAGGCAGATATTAATGAATTTGATGCTGACGATTTAGATGATCTTGATAATGAGGACGATGACTTTATAGATGAAGATGACGATGTATCAGATGTAATTAAAAATGTTCAAAATGACAATGATGAAGAATAGTAATGGGGCTATAGCTCAGCTGGGAGAGCGCTTGCATGGCATGCAAGAGGTCAGCGGTTCGAGCCCGCTTAGCTCCACCAAATTATAAAATGAAGTTTTCTATTATACTTATAGTTTTAGGATTAGTTTTTTGGGTAAGTGTTTTTCTAACACAAAGTTAACTAAATATATTTTAACCAACGTTAAAATAAATTAGAGTCATTATTAATGTGATCAAAAATATGATAGCAATAATAATAATTGACTTCAAAATTTACCTACCACATCTATACCATTTAATAGCATCTGATATATCTTGCCTAGTGGCTAAACCTTCTTCAAATAATAAATTAAGATTATATTGAGCGCCACTATGACCCTTTGAGGCAGATTCTTTATACCATTTCAAAGATTTGGTAAAACTTTGCTCAACACCAATACCTAATCGATAAGCTAATCCTAAATTATATTGTGCATCTATGCTTCCTTGTTCAGCTGACAAGGAATACCATTTAAAAGCTTCTTTTTTATTTATAGAAACCCCAAGTCCAGAGTCATACATTCTTCCTAGTTGGTATTGAGCGTCAAGATTTCCTTGCTCAGCTGACTTCCTGAACCAATATTCTGCAGCAATTAAATCTTGATCTACCGATTCACCATTTGCATAAATTCTTGCTAAATTATACTGAGCATCAGAAAAGCCTCTCTCGGCTAGATTTTCAATTTTAGTAATGAAAGTATTTTCAGCAAATACAGGTAATGAAAATATAATCAAAAGAATATAAAAAGAAAATAATTTAAACATAACTAAAAATTAATGAGCCTCATCTCCTGAATGGTCTTTAGAATGTTCTTTGCTATGAGGAACAGCATATACTGTCGGAGGCTTACCAGTGTCAAAGAAAACCTTTCTTGAAAGCTGAGTATAATCAGACTCAAAACCCATTATTCCTATGAAAACAACAATTGCAAAAGTAGGAATAAAAAGGCCAAGCACTAGGGCCATTCTCTCCCAAACCATGTGCATAAAAACAGCACAAATAAAATATGCTTTTAGAAACATAAATAAGAGAACTAAAGTCCAACGAGTGAAACCTTGAAAACCAACATAATCAACTGCATAAGAAAATGCACTCAAAACAAATAATAATAACCATACCCATAGATATGTGCTAATTGGATGCTCTTGACCTTCTTCAGCCATAATTTACCTCACCATAAATAGAAAAATGCAAAAATGAAAACCCACACTAAATCAACAAAATGCCAATATAGACCCATTGTCTCAATAATTTCATAACGACCCTTTTGCCAGGTAAAAAAGCCTCTTCTACCTGTGTCATAATCGCCACGTAATACTTTTCGAGCAGTTATAAATAAGAAAATAACACCAACAGAGACGTGAAAGCCATGGAAACCAGTAACCATAAAAAAGATGGATCCAAATTGTCTAGCTCCAAATGGATTTTCCCAAGGTCGAATTCCCTCTTCAATTAATTTACTCCACTCAAAAGCCTGCATACCAACAAATGATAAGCCAAGAATAGCAGTTAAATATAATAGAGCTGCTGCTTGTTTTCTTTTTTTCTGATAACCGCTTCTAACAGCCATAGCCATAGTTCCGCTACTCGTTATAAGTATAAATGTCATAATTGCAATCAAGAGCAAGGGGACGCTTACCCCATTAACAGTAAGAGCAAAAACTTCACTTGTATTAGGCCATGGTTCAACAGTCGACCATCTAGCTGTCATGTAACTAATTAGAAAAATACTAAAAATAAATGTATCACTAAGGAGAAAAATCCACATCATGGCTTTTCCCCAAGGAACTCCCTTAAAAGCTCTTTGATCTGAAGCCCAGTCAGATACAAAACCTTCCATTCCATCCTTTAAAGGCACTTTTGAAGTTGCACTCATATTTTAAACCCCATAAAAACTTAAGTTAACAAAAGCATGGTAAACAAAATTAACCAAACAATTAATAAGAAATGCCAATAAATTGCGCATAAATTCACACTAAGTCGGAAATTAGATGATTCATCTTCTGCTGTAAAACTCTTATAAACAACAAATAACCAAGCTATAAGGCCACCAAGTAAATGTAAAATGTGAAGAGCTGTTAAAAGATAGAAAAAAGCATAAGAAGGATTAGTTGAAACAAAGTATCCAAATGAAACTAGCTCCCTCCAAACAAAAAGTTGGCCAGTAATAAATCCTAGAGTGAGAGCGCCAGCTAGAAATAAATATTCTCTAGTTCTCCTATTATTATTTTCTTTTAAACTTAATGTTGCTTTGTGAAAAGCAAAACTACTCATAAGTATAACTAAACTGTTAAACCATAGTAAAGGGGGTTCAGGTAGCACTCTCCAATCCCCATAAGCCATTCTACCGATATAGGCGACTGAAAAAAGTGTAAATAATACACCCATTACAACCATCGACACGTAAAGGGCTACCCTTGGTAAAGGCATTGAAGATGACTTACCACTGTGTTTGTCATCTATTTTTGCCTGATCAGAAGTCCAAGGCTTTTGCGATAATATACTAAAAATACTCAAGTTTTTTCTACTCCAAGCTCTGTATAACCCTCTGCAAGTTTAACTTTTTCATTAGGTACATCTTGAGGAATAAAATCATCCTCAGCACCAGGAACACTGTAGTCATATGCCCAACGGTAAACAACTGGTAGCTCTTTACCAAAGTTACCGTGAATTGGCGGTTGTTCTGGTGTTTGCCATTCTAATGAAGTTGATTTCCATGGGTTTTTTTCAGCAACTTTACCATTCTTGGCACTCCAAAAGACATTATAAATGAAAACAAGCTGAGCAAAGCCAACCGCGAGTGCAGCAATCGTGATGAAAACATTAAGATCAGCAGCTGAAGAAGTGTATAAAGCTTCTGTTTGTCCCATCTCATAATATCTTCTTGGTACACCTATAAAACCTAGATAATGCATTGGGAAATAAATAAGGTATGAACCCACAAAAGTTATCCAAAAATGAAATCTTCCCATTCCATCGTGAAGCATTTTACCAGTTATCAAAGGATACCAATGATAAATTGCTCCAAGAATAACCAGAACCGGAGCAATACCCATAACCATATGGAAGTGAGCTACAACAAAATAAGTATCTGAAAGAGGAACATCAACAATAACATTACCAAGGAATAAACCTGTAAGACCACCATTTAGGAAGGTAACTATAAAACCTAAGCAAAAAAGCATAGGGATAGTCAAATGGATATTACCTTTCCATAAGGTTAAGATCCAATTATAAACTTTTAGAGCTGTTGGGACAGCAATAATAAGAGTTGTTGTTGCAAAGAAGAAACCAAAATAAGGATTCATTCCGCTAACATACATATGATGCGCCCAAACGATAAAACTTAAAGCTCCAATACCTACTATTGCCCAAACCATCATTCTAAAGCCAAAAATATTCTTTCGGGCATGTATGGAAATTAAGTCAGAAACAATCCCAAATGCTGGCAATGCAACAATGTAAACTTCAGGATGTCCAAAAAACCAGAAAAGATGTTGAAACAAAATAGGGCTTCCACCACCATAACTAAGGTTTTCGCCAAATTCTACTAGAGCAGGCATAAAGAAGCTCGTCATTAAAAGCTTGTCAAAAAGCATCATCACAGCACTAACAAACAAAGCTGGAAAAGCAAATAAAGCTAATACTGTGGCGGTAAATATTCCCCAAACTGTTAATGGCATTCTCATTAATGTCATGCCACGTGTTCTAGCTTGTAGAACAGTTATAACATAGTTAAGTCCACCCATAGTAAACCCAACAATAAAAATACATAATGACACTAACATCAAAACTATACCAGTTTCTTGACCTGGAGTGCCGCCGAGAATTGCTTGTGGGGGATAAAGCGTCCATCCGGCACCAGTAGGGCCACCAGGGGTAAAGAAACTTACAAAAAGAACTAAAACTGCAACCAAATATGTCCAATAACTGACCATGTTTAAATATGGAAATACCATATCTCTTGCACCAACCATGAGAGGTATCAAGTAGTTTCCGAAAGCACCTAAAAATAGGGCTGTGAGGAGGTAGACAACCATTATCATTCCGTGCATAGTTATAAACTGATAATAAGTTCCTTCGCTAATAATAGCCATTTCAGGGAATGCTATTTGAATTCTCATAAACCAAGACAAAACAAGAGCTACAAATCCAATTGCGAAAGCAGTTAATCCGTATTGAATTGCTATTAACTTAGCATCCTGAGAAAAAACTTTTTCAGTCCACCAACTCTTTGGATGATAAAGTTCAACTTCTTCTAATTCACTTTCAGGAATTATAGATTCTGACATAATATTTACCTCTTCCTAATTAATTACTTTTATTAAATGCTAGTTTTTCTTCTCTATCCAGCATTGCTTGTTCTTGAATTGCTTCAAATGTTAATTGATCATTTAACCAATCTTGATAGTCGTTAGCATTATCAACTTGTACCTCACCTCTCATTGCATGATGGCCAACACCACACAATTCAGCGCATAAAATTTCATAATTTCCTGTAACAGTTGGCTTAATCCAATAAAAAGTTACCATGCCTGGTACTAGGTCCATTTTGGCCCTAAATTGAGGAACATAAAAATTATGTAAAACATCTATTGATCTTAGTAAAAACTTAACAGGTTTATCGTGTTCAAGATGAAGAGTATCCCCTTCAATCAGGATATCATCTTTACCATTGGGATCATTCTCATTCATACCAAAGGGATTGTCTGCACTAATATTTCTTGCATCAGTTGTGCCTAAAATACCATCTTCACCAGGAAGACGAAAATTCCAATACCACTGTTGACCCATAGCCTCAATAGGCATTGCTTCTTCAGGAGGTGATACGTAATCATCCCAAACAATAAGGCCTGGCGCTAAAAGCCCGGCTACACCAATAGTAGTTAAAACAGTTAAAATAACTTCTGCTTTTTTACTTTCTGGTTCGTAATCGGCCTTTCTATTCTTAGTGTTTCTAAATTTTACAACGCAATAGGTCATAAATCCCAAAACAAGAATATATACTATCCCAGTCATCCAAAAAGTGAGCTCGATTGTGCTATCAATACTACCCCAATTAGATGCAATGGGGGTTGAATACCAGGGGGTATAAAGGTGAAAAAGAACAGATCCGATGATTAATATTAATAGAATAAAAGGTACCATTTAAAAACCTCATTTTGAAAATACATAGAACTAAAAAACCTTTTTTTAGACCTTGTAAATTTCTTGCTCACAAATTACTAATTGTCTTACTAAAGTCAAGACACACAATGTCGCAATATTGTGCTTCCATTAAATATTTCTTTAGGGCATCTTGGCTTTTAATAAAAACCCAGAGAGACTTTTATGTTTGAAAAATTTAAACTATTTGTAAATCTTTTTAAAGTAAGAATAAGCCTAACAATCGTATTATGCGCTATTTCTGGGGTTTTTATTGTTCCAAATAACAATCTCAATACCTTAGAGTTATTTCTAGTGGCAATTTCAGTTTTTTTGGCATCAGCTGGGGTGAGTGCATTCAATCAGTACTTTGAAAGAGATTTAGATGCATTAATGCCGAGAACATCTAAGCGACCTTTTGTCACAGGAGAACTAATTCCACATATAATGTGGCCAATTTTATTTTTATCAATAACACTCTGTGGGTTGATGATTTCTTACTTTTTTATCAATCCATATTCATGCTTTTATAATTTCCTTGGTGCGTTATTTTATGGAGCTATATACACCATATGGCTCAAGAGAAAAAGTATATGGAATATAGTGATAGGAGGTTTGTCAGGAAGCTTTGCAACCCTCGCTGGATCAGCTGCAGTTAGTCCAATTATAACTCCAGAAGCAGTTGTATTATCTGTCGTTTTATTTTTATGGACACCGCCACATTTCTGGAGCCTTGCAATGGCCATAGGGGATGATTATAAAAAAGCCGGAGTACCAATGCTTCCAAATATATTAAGCAACTCTCTCACATCCTATATTATTCTCTTCCACACAATTATACTTGTATTCGTTACAACGATTCTAATGCTTTATAACTCAAGTATACTTTATATACTGGCAATTTTTATTGGGGGTGGATATTTTATTTGGACAAGTGTCTTGCTAGCAATTAGAAAAACAAAATCAGCAGCCATGAAAAATTTCTTTGGCTCATTCGTTCAACTAGGATTGCTTTTGATATTAATAATTATTGATGGAATAGTCATTTAATTTCAATAATCATATGAACCATACTCAATCAGGATTTCTTGTATTTTTTTAAAATGTTTGATTTTAGCCCACTGTAAAGCTGTCCTTCCAGTAAGATCGGTATCATCAGGGTAGGCCCCACCCTCAAGTAAGGCCTTAACAGACTCAAAATTTCCAAATCTTGAGGCTATAATTAGAGGAGTTTCTTTGTTGGGACCAGATCTATCGGGATTGGCACCAAATTTAATCAATTCTGAAACGAGATTAAAATTATTTTTCCTCGATGCAATCGACAAAGCTGTTCTTTTATCATCGTCTCTTTGATCAACTCTTGCACCTTTTTGTAATAAAAATCTAACCATATCAGGTCTCCCTCTCTCTACAGCCAATAAAAGAGCAGGTACTTCATCAAAATCAAGCTCACTTGGCGATCCGCCTACCTGAATTGAATGTAATAAGTCTGACATGGTTCCTGACTTTACAGCGGTAACGACCAACCCTTCCTTGAAAGGGCTTCTGGTACTTGATTGAGCCATACATTCAATTGAAGAAAAAAGAAAAAGAAAAGAAAAAAAGAAAAAAAATTGTTTTCTATAAATAATTTCAAATTTTAACAAATTATTGATCATAAAATAAAATATCCTTATATAATTATAGCAACAGATTAATAATTAATATACAAGCTATTCATGATTAAAAAAATAATACTTTATAGTCTTTTCTCGCTTTTTATATTTTCTTCAATATATTTCTTTTTGAATAAAGACTATTATCAAAATACAACTGTTCAAAAAATTGAAAATCAGGAAGCTCTCCCTGGTGGTCATTTTAAGTTAATTAAGCAAGATGGGACAGTTTTTGACTCAGAGATCTCTAATAAACTTATGTTGATATATTTTGGTTTTACACATTGTCCAGATGTATGTCCAACTACACTAATAAAAATGTCTGATGTTATTGATAGGCTTGGTGATGATGCCCTTAAGGTAAATTCAATTTTTATTTCAGTGGATCCGGAGAGGGATAATGTAGAAACAATTAACGATTATGTTAGTGCATTTCATAATCAAATCATTGGTTTAACTGGTAATGAAGAGCAAATTAGTAATGTAGCAAAAGATTGGGGAGTTTATTACCAAAAGGAGTTTATTGATAGCTCAGCAGAATACACTGTTAATCATCTTGATATCATTTTTCTTGCTAATGCAAATGGTGAATTTATTGATTTCTTTCCTCCAAAGATACAATCTGCTCTAATTGTTGAAAAAGTTAGAAATCTTATAAAAAGTGATTAGATATCAAGATTAACTATTAAATCGCCAGAAGAAATACTTTCTTGAATAAACTCTCTTCTCTTAATAACTTCATCGCCCATCAAATCTGAAAAGACTTCACTGTTGTCAATTCCCTCGTCTACTCTAACTTTGAGAAGCCTTCGAGAGTCAGGATCGAGTGTAGTATCCCAAAGTTGGTCTGCATTCATTTCACCAAGACCCTTATATCTTTGAACTTGTAATCCCTTTCTTCCCTCAGAAAGAACGGCTTCAACTAACTCACAAGGACTATTAACTTTGTAATCCCTTCCACCTCTTTCAAAAATATTCCTCTTCTTCTTGTTTAAAGTAAAATATTGAATAATTTCTCTAGCTAGTTCAGATAAGCGTTGTGAGTCTGGTGATCTAAAAATCCCAGGACCCAATGATAGTGTCTCAAAAACACCTCGTATTTTTCTTCTAACAGTTAAACCATTTCCTATCTCATATTCAGTTTCCCAAGTGGCTTCATCGTCATTAGACTTCTCATTCATTCTATCAGAAATAATTTTAAGAGTATCATCTGAAATTTCATCTTGTTGATCAAAAGCTCCACTAAGAGCGGCAACTTCAACTAAATTTGAATTATAACGACTAGGTAGGCCCTTAATAATAGATCGAAACTTTCTGCTTTTATTAATTAACTCAAATAAATCATTTGAAGTTATAGTTTCACCAGAATTTAAAATTAAAGCAGCATCATCTATTCCGGAATTAATTAAGTAATTATCTAGATCATCATCATCCTTTAAATAAGTTTCAGAATTTCCTTTCTTGGCTTTATATAATGGAGGTTGTGCAATATATAAACATCCTGATGAAATTAATGGATACATTTGTCTATAAAAAAATGTTAGTAAAAGTGTTCTTATATGAGCGCCGTCAACATCGGCATCTGTCATAATTATAATTTTTTTATACCTTAATTTATTGACATCAAAACCTTCTTCTTCATCTTCAATTTCAGATATATCCCTGCCAATCCCGGCGCCTAATGCAGTGATCAAAGTTCCTATTTCTACTGAAGACAATACTTTAGATAATCTAGCTTTTTCACAATTTATAATCTTACCTCTTAATGGTAATATTGCTTGCGTTGATCTATCACGACCTTGCTTTGCAGATCCACCAGCAGAGTCACCCTCAACGATAAATATTTCACACTTCTCAGGGTCTTTTTCCTGACAATCTGCTAGCTTACCTGGTAAAGATGAAACATCTAAAGCACCTTTTCTTCTTGTAAGCTCTCTGGCTTTTCTTGCTGCATCCCTTGCGGCAGCTGCTTCAATAACTTTACTGATAATATTTTTAGCTTCACTGGGATGTTCCTCAAACCATTCTGAAAGTGCGTCATTTACTAAACTTTCAACTACCGGTCTAACCTCGGAAGAAACTAATTTATCTTTTGTTTGGCTTGAAAATTTAGGATCTGCAACCTTTATGGATAAAACACAGGTTAGACCTTCTCTTATATCATCACCAACTAATTGCACGTTTTCTTTTTTTGACATCCCAGATTCTTGAGCATAAGAATTAACAACTCTTGTTAAGGCGCCTCTTAGACCTGCCAAATGAGTTCCACCATCTTTTTGAGGAATATTATTAGTAAAACAATTTACTGTTTCATAATAACTATCATTCCACCATAAGGCTAAGTTTACCTCAATCCCATCCTTATTTGCTAATAAACTTATAGGTTCATCAATCATTGCTTTTTTTGACTGGTCAAGATATTTGACAAATTCTTTTAAACCTCCTTCATAACTCATCATTTTTTCCCAGGGCTTATCTTCCCTAAAGTCTTGAAGTAAAATAGAAATCTTAGAATTTAAAAACGCCAACTCTCTTAATTTTTTCTGGAGAGTTTTTCTATCAAACTCAATCATGGTAAAAATATTTTTTGAAGGTAAAAATTTAATTTCAGTACCAGTTTCTTTTCCACACTTTCCAATAACTTTTAATGCAGATTGGGCATCACCGTCTTTAAAAGTCATTTGATGTTTTTGACCATCACGTTTTATTGTTAACTCAAGATTTTCAGATAAAGCATTAACAACTGAAACACCAACACCGTGAAGACCTCCTGAAACTTTATAAGAATTTTGGTCGAATTTTCCTCCTGCGTGCAATTGAGTCATAATTACTTCAGCAGCAGAGACACCTTCCTCATGCATTTCAGTAGGTATTCCTCTTCCATCGTCACTTACGGTTACAGATCCATCTGGATTAATTGAAACAGTGATATTTTTACAATGTCCTGCAAGGGCCTCGTCAACAGAATTATCAACAACTTCATAAACCATATGATGAAGACCTGAACCATCATCTGTATCACCAATATACATACCCGGTCTTTTTTTTACCGCCTCTAAACCTTTTAAAACCTTAATGGACTCTGCATCATATTCATCATTTTTAACTTTCTTCTTAGCCATTATTTCCTCTAATTTATTTTCTTTAATCGACCCATTCCAACCGAGAAGATTTCGGCAAAATTTCTAATACCCTGAAACAGATCTAATTCAGTTCCAGTCATAAAAACCTGAGCATTTGTTTCAATTATTTGCTCAAATAATGCCGATCTTCTTAGCTGATCTAAATGAGCAACAACTTCATCAAGTAATAAAATTGGATATCGATTTGATTTCTCAGCAACGAGGTTTAAATGAGTAAGTATTAAACCTATTAGAAGGCTCTTCTGTTCACCGGTAGAACATTGACTTGCATAAATGCCCTTATTTCTGTCGCTAACCATTAGGTCACTTTTATGGATGCCAAATGTTGTTCTACCAGAAAAATAATCTTTCTTTCTGTTATTGAAAAGAGCTTCTACAAAATAATTTTTAATAGATTTATCATCATTGAAAAGAAGCTTTTCTTCAATTATTCCATCGATTTTTAAAAAGGCCTTTGGCCAAACTGGATTTTGATCATTATCTAACTTTGTATTTAGCCCATTAATTAAATTTACTCGATTTAGTGCAATACTGACTCCATCTTCTGACATTTGATTTTCTAGAGTATCAAGCCAACCAGCATCTAATTTATTTTCCTGTAAAAGAATATTCCTTTCTCGCATTAATTTCTCATAACTTTTTATTAAGTCTACATGACTATTAAAAAGTGATGAACACATCATATCTAAAAATTTTCTTCTTGATGATGGAGACTCAACAAAAATCTGATCCATAGACGGAGTTAACCAAGAAACAGAAATAATCTCAGGTAAAGCTTTTGAGGCAAGAACTTTTTTTTCATTTATTTTTACTTCACGCCCTTTTACTCTACCAGCCGAAATTCCAGTAGATATCCTATAAGAAGAATTACTATTGGATAAAACCTCTGCATTAATTCCCCATTCTGTGGGTCCTTTAAAATTCCTAAATTGATCGTAAGATGCCCTTCTTAAACCTCGCCCAGGAGACAGAAGAGATAAACTTTCTAAAATATTAGTTTTACCTGATCCATTTGGACCTAAAAGAACTACAGAGGAACCTTCAAAATTACATTCTAGCCTATCATACGACCTAAAATTATTTAATTTTAATGATTGCACTCTATTAAAATCATATGCTTGACTTTCAATATCGTTAGTTTGATGCTGACTCACTTAAAAATATCCATAAAACCTAAACTCTCATCGGCATAAGTACATAAGTTGCTTGACTATCATCTGAATCAGCTATTAAAGCAGGAGAACCAGACCCTTCTAAAGCAAACAAGATATTCGAGCCATCAATTTGACTAGCAATATCTAATAAATATCTTGCATTAAAACCAATTTCTAATTCTTCATAATTATAATCAACAGGAGTTGTCTCAATTGCCTTACCTGCTTCGGGATTAACCACTGTAAGTGTTAACGCTCCATCTTTTAAAAGAAATTTTACTGCTTTTGATTTATCAGAAGATATTGTTGCCACTCTATCAATTGAGGAGGCAAAAACTTTAGTTTCAATTAATAGCTCTTTATCATTATTTTTAGGAATAACTCTTTCATAATCGGGAAAGGTTCCATCGATTAATTTAGAGGTTAATTGAATATCATTAAAATTGAATTGTATTTTTGTATCAGAAACTTTTATTTCAAGGGTTCCGGAAGAGTCCTCAATTAACTTTCTAACTTCTCCAACAGTTTTTCTTGGAATAATAATACTAGGTATATCTTCTGCACCAGCAGGTAAATCTGATTTAATACATGCTAATCTATGACCATCTGTTGCTACTGATCTTAACTCATTTTCAACTGAATGAAGAAAAATTCCATTTAAGTAATATCTTGTTTCTTCTGTTGAGATTGCAAATCTTGCTTTATCAATGAGCCTTGCTAAGTCACTTGACTCGATACTAAAACCACACGGCATTTCTCCAGATGACATTTCAGGAAAATCTTCATCAGGTAAGCAGGGTAAATCAAAATTAGATTGCCCTGACTTTATTTCCATTTGATCATTACTATTTAGTTCCATTTCTATCATTGACTCTTCTGGAATTTTTCTAACTATATCATAAAGTGTATGAGCAGAGACAGTCGTCGAACCTGAAACAGAAACATTGGCATCAATAAATTCAATAATTTCTAAATCTAAATCAGTTGCAATAAGAGAAATATTCTTTTCATTAGCATCAATCTTAACATTTGATAAAATTGGTATAGTATTACGTCTCTCAACAACACTTTGGACATGATTAAGAGCTTTTAGAAGTATACCTCTATCAATTGATATCTTCATAAAAAAACTCCTATAATTAAGTATTATTTATACATAAAAGATGCGTTAACATACAAACGAATCAATATCCTAATTATAGCAGAATTTTAAGAAAAATCACTTAGGAATTAATTTTCAAGAGCCCTTGAAAGGATCTCTACTTCTTCCTGAATCGCGTTATCTGAATCTTGTAAACTTTCAATTCTCTTAACTGCATGAATGACTGTAGTGTGATCACGACCACCAAATTTTCTACCAATTTCAGGAAGGGATCTTGTCGTTAAAATTTTTGATAAATACATTGCAACCTGCCTAGGCCTAGCTATTGTTCGTGATCTTCTTGCTGAAAGTAAATCAGATAATCTAATATTATAATAATCTGCAACTTTCCTTTGAATATCATCTATAGTTATTCTTCTTTGTGAGGCTCTTATTAAATCCTTAAGCACCTCTTGCGCCATCTCAATTGTTAAGGGCTTATTAACAAAGGATGAATATGCTATCACTCTGTTTAAAGCTCCTTCCAAAACCCTAATGTTGGAATCAATTCTTTGTGCTAAAAATTCTAAAATATTATCTTTGATAATAATTTCAGGATTATCTTCAAAATGCTTTTTGGCCTTTGTTTGTAAAACTCCAAGTCTCAACTCATAATCAGAAGCATGAATATCTGTTACTAATCCCCAACCTAGTCTTGATCTTATTCTTTCCTCTATCCCATCAAGATCAGCAGGAGATCTATCTGCAGAAATAACAACCTGATGGTTATGATCAATCAATGTATTAAAAGTATGGAAGAACTCTTCCTGAGTTGAGTCTTTACCAGCAATAAATTGAATATCATCAACCATCAAAACATCAACTGATCTAAATTGCTGTTTAAAAGACATTGTATCTTTAAACCTTAATGCCTTAATAAACTGATACATAAATTTCTCTGCTGATAAATATAGAACTTTTCTTTCAGGCCAATTTTTCTTAATTTCAAGAGCCATTGCATGCATTAAATGAGTTTTGCCTAGGCCCACACCGCCATATAAAAAAAGAGGATTAAAAGAGACCCTCTCAACTTCAGTAATTCTCTTTGCTGCTGCATAAGCAAGTTCGTTAGACCCACCAACGACAAAATTATCAAATGATAAATTAGGATCAAGAGGGGCACCTAGCATGCTATTATGGTCACCGCTTTCATCAGAAGAATATTTTGTGTGGGTTGAAGGTTTTGAAGATGTGGTTGTTTTTTCTAAGTTATTGTTCAGTGGTTCTTTTGTGGTTTTGAACTTTTGTAATTCAAAAAATATAGAAGAAACTGGAATATTATCATTTTTTAAAATAGTTAAAATTCTATCTGAATAATGAGTATGTATCCAATCTTTCATAAATTTAGTTGGAACATATAAGACTAATTTTTTTTCAGTTAATTCGCCAAACTCAATATGTTTAAACCAGCTTCTGAAAGTTGCTTCACCAAGCTCTGCTCGTAAAACTGACAAAGTCCTATCCCAGGAGCTTTTTATATCGACAGTTTTAGAATTTTTTTCGCTCACTAAGAACACCCTCAAAAAATCAAATTAGCTACTTAATTAAATAAACAGCCATTATTGTGAGCAAGAAAAATAAAATTTACAGGCTCTGGAATAAGATAAATTCTATAAAAAAGAAAATCCTTAAAAATTACGTTAGAGGTGAATCATAAATGATGCAATAGGGTAATTAATGAATCTTTAAAAAAAATTAATTTTTTTTCTTTTAAGGGTAATTTTTTAAAAATTATAAAATATTTTTAACTTTTTTTGCAAGTCTAGAAACTTTTCTAGCTGCAGTGTTCTTATGAAGAATACCTTTTTGTGCAACTTTCATAATTTTAGGTTGGGCATTTTTAAGAGCTATCTTTGCTTCCTCAGCGTTTCCAGAGGCAACAGCTTCCTCAACCTTTTTTATTAAAGTTCTCATATTAGTGACATGAGATTTGTTTCTTGCTGTTCTTGTAGCAATTTTTCTAACCATCTTTTTTGATGATGATAAATTTGCCATTTAATTACCTCTTAAAAATGTTTGAAATGGCGTTATATTTGTATAGAAGTACTTCGTCAAGCATAAGAATTAATATATAGCTTATTTATCTTTAAAATCAGCTTTTCTTTTTTCAATAAACGCAGACATTCCCTCTTTTTTATCTTCTGTAGCGAACATAGAATGAAATAATCTTCTCTCAAACCTAATACCTTCTGATAAAGTAGTTTCATAAGAGCGATTGACCATTTCTTTTGTCATCATTGTTGCAATCATTGATTTGTCAGCAATAGCCTTTGCGACCTCCATAACATCTGCTAAAAAATTCTCTGAGGGGAATACTCTGCTTACAAGTCCACTTCTTTCTGCCTCATTAGCATCCATCATTCTTCCAGTAAGACACATATCCATTGATTTAGATTTACCAACAAATCTTGTTAATCTCTGACTACCACCAGCTCCTGGGCTAACACCTAAATTAATCTCAGGTTGACCAAATTTAGCACTTTCAGATGCCAAAATAAAATCACACATCATGGCTAACTCGCAACCGCCGCCAAGAGCATATCCGGAAACAGCAGCAATTATGGGTTTTCTGCAACTTGAAACTCTTTCCCAATTTTTTGTAATAAAGTCTTCTTTGTAAACATCCATATATGTCTTAAGCTGCATTTGTTTAATATCTGCACCTGCAGCAAATGCTTTTTCTGATCCTGTTAGAATCATGCAACGAAGTGAATCATCTTTTTCATAACTATCAACTTCTTTTAATAATTCATCCATAAGCTCATCGTTTAAGGCATTTAAGGCATCCGGTCTATTCAGTGATACAGTGATAATTTCATCACTTTTTTCAACAATTATATTTTTATAAGACATATAAACTCCTAAATTTTTTCAAAGACTATATTCATATAATCCAAGTAACCATTAAAATTCAATTAAATTTTATTAGTTAGAAATTACTTTTGACAATTTGAACAAAAAAAAGTCGATCTTCCTGATTGAACAACCCTTTTAATGACACCACCACAGTCATCTAATAAGCATTTTTCATTTTCTCGGTCATATACATAAAAAGAGGTCTGAAAATATCCCATTTTACCATCGGTACTTGAGAAATCTCTTAAGGTTGATCCGCCAGCATCTATCGCTTCTTTTATAACTTCATTGATTTTATTAACTAATAGAATCAATTTTTCTCTAGGTTTACCTTTTGAGGTTATAAGTTTAGAGCAATTTTTCTTTGGATTAATTTTTGATCTAAAAAGCGCCTCACAAACATATATATTACCCAAACCTGAAACAATACTTTGGTCTAGAAGTGTATTTTTTATTGACTTATTTTTATTTAATAAACTCCCAGCAAAATCATTTTCATTGAAAGAATTACTCAAAGGCTCAGGGCCTAATAAAGATAAAAATTTATGTTTTTCTGGTTCCTTATTTGTGAGATCAATATAGCCAAATCTCCTAGGATCATTATAAACTAAAATAAAGTTATCTAATTCGATAACTAGATGGTCATGTTTTAATCTTATATAGTCTTGAGGTACATTTTTTTTTAAAACTTTGTAACTACCTGACATCCCTAAATGAGCAATGATTGAGTAACCTTGATTTAAACTAATAATTATATATTTTGCCCTTCTTTTAATCGAAACAATCTTCTTGCCAACAACCTCAGAAATAAAATTCTTCGGCCAAGGAAAACGCAGTTTTAATTCTGATAAATATACTTTCCTTATGGTCTCATTAATTATAAATTCCTCTAAACCTCTTTTAACTGTTTCTACCTCTGGTAACTCAGGCATTTTAATTTAAACTCCATGATGGTAAGAATAAAACTTAAGTTTATGTTCTCTTAGAAAGGTCAACATTGCAATGAAAGAAAGTGATTTCGGTTTCAAAAAATACAATAAAGAAGAACATTCTTCTAAAGTAAAGGATGTCTTTAATAAAGTAGCAAACAAATACGACCTCATGAATGATGTTATGTCACTTGGCATGCAAAGGTTGTGGAAAAAAGAATTTATTGAATCAATAAATCCTTGTAAAGATGAAAATTTAATCTTCATAGATCTCGCTGGTGGAACAGGTGATATTACAAAAAGAATTCTATTAAAATATAAAAAAAATACTTCAGTTAAAGTAATTGATATTAATCAGGAAATGCTTAAAGAGGGGAAAAACTCTTTTAAAAGTCAGGATAATATTGATTTTATTTGTTCTTCAGGTGAATCTATTTCAATAACAGATAATTATGCAGATGTTGTAACGGTTTCCTTTGGAATAAGAAATATGACCGATAGAGAAAAATGCCTCCAAGAGTGTCATAGAATACTTAAGCCAGGTGGAGTTTTTGCTTGTTTAGAATTTTCTCTGCCAAAAGATATTATTTTAAGAAACCTTTATGATGCTTGGTCCTATGGAGTAATTCCAAAATTTGGCAAATTAATTGTTGGTGAAGAAAAACCATACAAATATCTTATTGATAGTATAAGAACATTTCCTTCAAATGAAGAGTTTAATGAAATGGTTAGGGATGCTGGATTTATAAATACATCAATTCGTCAACTAACAGGGAATATAGTTTGTATTTACAGGGGGGTAAAAGAATAGTTGTTTCCTATTTTTAAAATATTACGTTTATTAAAAGGTTTTTTTATTCTTTCAACTCAAAAAGATCTAATACCAAGAGAAATAATCCAATCTTTTCCGAAGATAATAGAGAAAATTTTAAATTTTATTATAAATAGAAATGATAGTAATTTGTCTGAGTCTCTCCAAAAATTAGGCCCTACATGGATAAAAATGGGTCAATTCCTATCTACAAGACCTGATGTTATAGGAAAAGAACTTTCAGATCAGTTAAGAGAGTTACAAGATAACCTTCCTGCATTTGATAAGAAGTATGTTGAAGAATTTCTAACCTTATCGTTTGGTAAGGATTATAAGAAAATTTTTACAGAGATTAATGAGCCTGTTGCCGCTGCATCTATTGCGCAAGTTCATAAGGCACAAATTAATATAGAGGGCAAAAAAAAATATGTTGCCCTAAAGATTTTACGTCCAAATATTTTAAATAGAATTAAAAAAGATCTAGAAGATTTTTATTTCGCTGCTAATTTTTTGGAAAAAATATCAAGTGAGGCAAGAAGGCTAAGAGCTGTTGAAATTGTAAAGACACTCGAAGAAAGTCTATTTATGGAAGTAGATCTTAGACTGGAAGGAGCGGCGCAATCAGAAATCATTGAAAATACTGAAAATGATGATTTTATTGAAGTTCCCAAAATATATTGGGAATTGACCACCAAGAATATACTTACGACCGAATGGGTTGATGCTTACTCATCAAAAGATATTCAAAAATTAAAGAAAACTAAAATAAATTTTGAAGATATAGCTGAAAATATTATGAAAACATTCTTAGTTTTGGCAATTAGAGATGGTTTTTTTCATGCTGATATGCACCAGGGTAATTTATTCATAAGAGAAGACTCAAAGGTTATTCCAGTAGATTTTGGTATAATGGGAAGATTAAGTATCGATAGTCGAAGATATCTTTTAGAAATTTTAAGCGGATTTATTAATAAAGATTATAAGAAAATAGCAGATATTCATTTTGAAGCAGGTTATGTTCCAAAAAATCAGGATAGGGATAAATTCGCACAAGCGCTAAGATCAATTGGTGAACCAATAATGGGACAGGATTCTGATAAAATATCAATGGGGCATTTGTTGTCTCAACTTTTTGAAATCACAAATCAATTTGAAATGAAAACTCAACCTCAACTTTTACTACTTCAGAAAACAATGGTTGTGACAGAGGGTGTAGCTAGAGAATTTAATCCAAAACTAAATATTTGGACTCTTTCAGAGCCAATTTTAAAGGATTTAGAAAATATTAAACTTCTTACATTTTCAAAATTACCATTTGATAAAATTGTAAACAGTCCTAATCCAAAAGAAATATATTTATCAATTATTAATGAAATAGAAAAAACAAAAAAAGATTTTAAAAAAATAAAAGATGCATTCGGTAAAGATGGGCTAAAAATAGATGAAAATAGTATAATGCTAATAAAAAAAGACAAGAATGCTAAAATATTTTCTTCAAAAAATGTATTAATAATAATAATAGCAGTTATCTTCACTATCTTATTGATTAATATATAGATATTAAGAACTTTAATTAATCGAAATTCATATTGTAATAGCTTTTTAATAGCTTTTGAGATAAAGGAATATTCATGAAAAAAATTTTGTTAATAGTTAGCGGAGGAATTGCAGCTTATAGATCCCTTGATCTTATAAGAGAGATAAAAAGAAGGGGAGATGATGTAACCTGTGTTCTTACTAAAAGCGCAACAAAATTTGTTCAGCCTTTATCTTTCGCATCATTATCACAAAATAAAGTTTATACAGATCTCTTCGATATAGAAAACGAAAGTAAGATTGGGCATATAAAATTATCGAGGGATGCTGATCTGATTGTCCTTGCACCAGCAACTGCCAATATACTTGCGAAAATGGTTCATGGAGTTTCTGACAGTTTGGCAACATCAATATTACTAGCAAACAACAAACCTCTATTAATTGCACCATCCATGAATGTAAAAATGTGGAATAATCCAGCAACTATTAAAAATATTAAAACTTTAAAAAAAGATGGACATATTTTTGTTGGACCAGACGATGGAGAAATGGCATGTGGAGAGGTTGGCTCTGGTAAAATGTCAAAAGTCGAAGATATTTATAGAGAAATTAGCTACTTAATTAATGAGCCTCCTCTAAAGGGAAAAAAAGCTTTTGTTACCTCTGGACCAACTATAGAACCAATTGATCCTGTTCGTTTTATATCAAATAGATCATCTGGTAAACAAGGGCATGCAATAGCCTCATTATTAAGCAAGTTAGGTGCTGAAACTCACTTAATAACAGGACCTGTAAATATACCTTATCCAGATAATATTAAGGTCACAGAAATAAACACTGCGGATGAAATGTTAGAGGCTTGTTTAAGTTCTTTGCCTGCGGATATTTCTATCTTTGCTGCGGCCGTTTCAGACTGGAAAGTTAATAATCAATCAGCAAAAAAAATAAAAAAATCTCAAAATAAAAACAATGATATGAATATAATATTAAAACAAAACCCCGATGTTTTAAAAACAATAAGCGAGACAAATAAAAATAGACCTGAATTAGTTGTTGGTTTTACCCTAGAAACAGAAAATTTAATTGAATCGGCGAAATATAAAATGACCAAAAAGTCCTGTGACTGGATGATAGCCAATAATCATATCCAAAATAACAAAAGTGTTTTCGATAATGATATGAATGAAGTTTCATTTCTTACCAGTGATCTTCAAGAAAACTGGGGCTTGATTAGTAAAAAAAGTGTTGCTGAAAAATTGTGTAATAAAATAATTAGTCACTTTAATAACGTAACATGAAGAATCTAGAGATAAAAATCCTAGAAAATGGTTCTGGTCTGCCTCTTCCAAAATATGAAACACATGGTGCTGCAGGTTTAGATCTTTTGGCAGCTATTAAAGAAAATAAAAAAATTTTAATTCCCCCAAGTAAGGCAGAAATGATACCAACTGGAATAGCAATTGCTGTTCCAATTGGATATGAGGCTCAGATTAGACCTCGATCTGGTCTAGCTTCAAAAAATGGTATTACCGTTCTGAATTCACCCGGTACTATTGATAGTGACTACAGAGGAGAAATTTTAGTCATGCTGATAAATCACAGTAAGAAAGATTTTGAAATTTCAAGAGGAATGAGAATTGCTCAAATGGTTATCTCAAAAGTTGAACAATTTAATCTTGTTTCCGTTGATCAATTAGATACAACTGAGAGAGGCCAAGGTGGTTTTGGATCAACTGGAAATTTAATAAAAAAAGATGAAGGTTAGTAAAACAAATAGATTTTCAAATCACTTGATTCTTAAGGAAATTGGTGGACATGGGCAAAAATTATTAAATGAGTCTAGAGTTCTAATAATTGGTTTAGGAGGACTCGGTTGTCCAGTTCTGCAATACGCCGCTGGGTCTGGTATAGGCACTATCGGACTGATAGATAATGATAATATAGAGGTTTCAAATCTTCATAGGCAAACAATTTTTTCAACAAATGATATTGGTAAATCTAAAGTTGAAGTAGCCAAAAAAGTTACAAATATGATCAATCCTGAAACAAAGACCTTAATTTACAAAGAAAGATTAGATGATAAAAATGCAAGTAAAATAATTAAGGAATATGATTTTATTGTTGATTGCACTGATAATAATTCAAGTAAAATGATAATAAATGACGCATGTTTTGAGAATAATAAACCATTAATATATGCGTCTGTTTCTGGGTTCTTTGGACAGATTTCAACTTTCAAGTCCTATTTAAAAGACAAACATAATAATCCATATCCTTCATATAGGTGTTTAAAGATAAAAGATATCAACGAAAATGATTGTAATCATATTGGTGTATTAGGACCAATTGCAGGAGTAATTGGTTCTTTACAAGCTACAGAATTAGTTAAACAAATTACTAATCATAAAGATAATTTGGATAAAAAACTCTTAATTTTTGATGGATTAACAAATAATATAAAAATAATAAGGATAAATTGGGACCCAAAAAATATCCTTAATGGGACAGGGAAATAAAATATGAAAGAATTTTTTTTCTTTTTAATGTTTGTTCTTTTAATTACAAATATTAATCCTATTGCTTATGCAAATAAAAATAATACTTCCTGGGCTTCGCTCAAATACAATAAAACTTATCTAAGAACGGGTCCCTCAAAAAATAATAAGGTAATTTGGGTTTATAAAAGAAAGGGCTTACCATTTAAGATACTTAGGCAAAAGAATGAGTGGAGTGAAGTATTGCTTCCATCAAGTCAAAAGGGTTGGATTAATTCAAGTCAAATTTCAAAAAAAAGAAATGTTTTGATACAAGATACTAAAAGCTCTGTAGAGCTAGCTCTTTCAAATCAAAAAGAAATAATTATTACCGATAAAAATTTAAAAACCTTAGCTTATGTAAAAGAGGGGGTCATTGCAGCATTGATTAGCTGTATGGAAGAATTATGTAAAATTGAATTAAAAGTAAAAAAGGATAAATACTTTTTTAAAAACTCATATAAATTATCTGGCTACATTAGAAGGGATTTTTTGTGGGGAGTCGACTAAAGTAAATCTTCTTTTATATTATTTATATTTTCATCATTTAAAATTGTAATATGACTATAATTTTTGTGTTCAATTCCTAAATATATTTTAGCCTCATTTGAATGAAACTTTTCTATTTGATGTTGGTTGAAATCAAAATGTAAAAAATGAACTGAAGATGTTTTTCCTTTAGAATTTGTTCTATCAATATCAGACTCATATCTGGCTTTAATCTTATCATCCCCAATACTCATATAAACAAACTCCTCTACATTACCTATCGAAGATAAAAAGTTATGTCGTATCTTTTCATCATTAATCTCGAACATAAGAGTTGTAACTAATTCTGATCCTTGAGGGATTAAAGGATTATAAGCAGCAAGCTCGTCTTCTAACTGGCCTTCTGGAGCTCCTTCAACAAAGAGCATTTCTTGAATTTGATACAACATAGTCTTGTATGATTCAAAATAAAAAGTTGCAAAGGGACCGACACTAATGCGTCTGTTTTTTTTATAAGCAACAAGTTCTTTTCTTCTCTCTGACCTTACTTCTTTGTACTCATCGTTTGAAAGAATGTCTTTTTTTTCAATTTCAATCATTATTCGCTCATTTCATCTTTATTTAAAAACCCATAAGAGACAGCCATTAATTCGATTGGGTGACCTGACTTTATCTGACTTTTTTCATTACCTTTTATAATATCTTCTTTAGTAATTTGAGATAAGTGTTTTGAAGCTAAAGGACAACTTGAAATAACAAATGACGGATCTACTTTTGCAACCTGTCGTGCTGCAGGTTTACCGACCTTTCGGGCCAAATCATGAGTCGGGGAGAGGACTCCAAAAGTTCCACCATGCCCAGAACATCTTTCAACTATAGAAATATCAGCATCAGGGATAAGCTTAAGAAGTTCATTGGATTTTGCTCCCATATTTTGAGCTCTTGAATGACAAGCTAAGTGGAGAGATATTCCTCCATCTACAGGCTGCATTCCTTCAACCAATCCTTCATTCTTAGATATATCAACAATATACTCATCTATATCATAAGTATTTTCAGATAATAATTTAACAGAGTTATTATCTGGTAAAATAAGTGGCCACTCATATTTCATCATCAATGCACATGATGATGTTAAAGTAATAACATCATATCCATCTTCGATAAATTCAACAAAACTCTCTGAAATTCTCTCAGCTGAAAATGAAACTTTCTCAATATTACCTTGCTCTAAAAGGGGCATACCACAACATTCTGGATAATGAACTTTAATTTCTACTCCTTGGGCAGCTAATACAGCTAGAGAAGCATCAGCAATTTCTGTTCTATTGTAATTTGCATAACAAGATGTATAGACAACGGCTTTACGATTTGTAGCTTTTCCCTTTTTATTTATTGAAGGAATCTTTGGCTTTCCCATATCAAATTTTGGGAGAATAACCTTATAATCTATACCAATAAGATAATTTAATATTCGTCTGAAAATTTTATTATTTATATCTGTAAAGAAATTTAAAATAATACCGATACTTTTTCCTAACTTACCATTACGATCAGTTTGGGCTAATTGATTTTGGATAAAAGGTGGTTTTCCTTTTTTTTCTACCTCAACAGCTCTTGCTCTTAACATTAAATGAGGAAAATCTATATTAAACTCATGAGGTGGCACATATGGACATTTAGTTAAGAAGCACATGTCACATAATGTACAAGAATCAGCTATTTTTGGAAATGCATCACTGCTAACAGTATCCAATTCTCCACTTTCAGATTCATCGATTAAATCAAAAAGTTGAGGGAAACTATCGCATAAATTAAAGCATCTTCTGCAACCGTGACATATATCAAAGACCCTTCTCAACTCGTCGTCTAAGGAGAGTTGATCCCAGAAATCATCCTCTCTCCAAGGAATAGGATGACGAATGGGAGCTTGGGTAGAACCTTCCATTAATAACCTCTTGAAAATGGGCGATAAATTTTACCGCCCAATAATAATTTAAATAATTAACCTTCTAGATTGTCCAAGGTTTTTTGAAATTTTCCTGCATGACTTTTTTCAGCTTTTGCTAAAGTTTCAAACCAATCAGCTATTTCGTCAAATCCTTCATCGCGTGCAGTTTTTGCCATACCTGGATACATATCAGTGTATTCGTGAGTCTCTCCCTGTATTGCTGCATTAAGATTTTGTTCTGTTGAACCTATTGGCTCACCGGTAGCTGGATCACCAACCTCTTCAAGGAATTCTAGATGACCATGTGCATGACCAGTTTCGCCTTCAGCAGTTGATCTAAAAACTGTTGCTACATCATTATAACCTTCAACATCAGCTTTTTGAGCGAAATATAAATATCTTCTATTTGCTTGACTTTCACCAGCGAATGCTGCTTTTAAATTTTCTTCTGTTTTGCTTCCAGATAAAGACATACTTTTTCTCCGTATATAAATAAATGATTAAAAATGATTCATTAGAATAGTTCTAAAACAAAGTCAAGGTAATTTAGAATAATTCTAAACTAGTAATAATAATAATTAGAACTATTCTAAAAAATTGCGTAAGCACCATCTACAACGAAAGAATCTCCAGAATGATATGATGAAGAATCAGACGCTAAATATACTGCTACACCAGAAAAATCCTCAGGTTCACCCCATCTTCTCATAGGCACCCTAGAAATTACTTTATCAGTAAATTTTTCACTACTTTGATTTATCTCTGTCATATCAGTAGCAATCCAACCGGGAACTATGGTATTTGCTCTAATACCATATCTAGCATGCTCAACTGCAATCCCTTTTATTATTGCTCTAATACCTCCTTTAGAAGCAGAATAAGGTTGTGTTTTTGCAGCGCCCTCTATTCCAGCAAGACTTGCTACCCCAACAACTGATCCTCCTGGATCACCTTTCTTTGCTCTTTCAACCATATGTTTACAAACTTCTCTTAATGTAAAAAATACTCCATCTAAATTTACAGCTAATACTTTTCTATACACATCGGTATCCATATCTTCGAATGACCCTCCATAGAGATTCATACCAGCATTAGCAAAAACAGCATCAATCCTTCCAAAATCATTAACAACATTCAAAACTGTCTTTTTTACATCCTCTTCATTAGAGACATCGATAGAATAGGTTTCAACTCTTACATCGAATTCACTCAATTCTTCTTTTGCTTTAGAATTTTTTTCAATATTTCTTCCGATAATAGCAATATCAGAACCACAAGAAGCAAGACCTTTTGCCATTCCAAGCCCAATACCTCCATTACCTCCGGTTATTAGAGATACTTTTTTTGTTAGATCAAAAAGTTGATTTTTCATTTTTATATTCCCTTACACCCAAAAATTAAAAATATATAATAAAAGACTGTAATAGAAAGTAAAAGAAATATGGATTTAAATTTTTACTACAAGGTCGATTTTTTTAATCTGACTTTTAGAAAATTTCTTAGGGATTTTAATATCTATTTCTGATGGCTCTAAATCTACTAATTTAGAATTTTTTTCATTAAAAATATGATAATGGTGCTCAACATTTGTATCATACCATGTTTTATCATTATCAATATTAACCTTGGTGAGGAGACCTACATTATAAAAATCATTTAGAACATTATAGACTGTAGCCTGTGAAACCATAAGATTTTCATCATCTGACTCTTTTTTCAAAATTTCTGCAGTAATATGCCTATCACCTTTACCAAAAAGTATAGAGCCAAGGCTCACCCTTTGCTTAGTTGGTCTAAGTTTATGTTTTCTAAGTATATTTATGAAATTATCCATTAAAACAATAATATAGATTATAAAAGTTATAATCAATAAAAAGAAGAAAAAATATACTTATAGCTTATCAGTATAATTCAACTATGGTAAAAGTTATTGAGGTTTTTATGGAACAAAAAAATAATTATAATTTAGAAGAATTAATATCTTGTGCAAAAGGTGAAATGTTTGGAGAGGGCAACCCCCAACTTCCTATGCCGCCAATGCTAATGTTTGATAGAATAACAGAAATTACCGAGAATGGTGGTAATAATGGAAAGGGTCTCGTTATTGCAGAATTAGATATAAAGCCAGATTTGTGGTTTTTCGACTGTCACTTTATAAATGACCCTGTAATGCCTGGATGTTTAGGCCTTGATGCCATGTGGCAGCTCCTTGGCTTTTACTTGGGATGGCTTGGGCTTGAAGGAAAAGGAAGAGCATTATCGGTAGGTGGAGTAAAATTTTCAGGAATGGTTTTGCCAACTATTAAAAGGTTAGAATATCAAATCAACTTAAAGAGAGTATTAACAAGCAAGTTAATTCTCGGAATTGGTGATGGACTTCTAGTTGCTGATGGAGAAGTAATTTACAAGGCAGAAGACTTAAGAGTTGGCCTTTTTAAATAATAATTGAGGTTTCAAAAATGAGACAAGTTGTAGTCACAGGTATAGGAATTGTTTCTTGTATAGGAAATAATAAAGATGAAGTTTTAAAAAGCCTTAAAGATGGAAAATCAGGAATAACTCACTCTAGTGAACATCAAGAATTAGGTTTTCGTAGTCAAGTTTATGGAAAGCCAACTTTAGATCCTGAGGAATATTTAGAAAAAAAAGAGAGAAGATTCATGGGTAATGGAGCTGCCTGGAATTATATAGCAATGCAACAAGCTATTGAGGACTCTGGTCTTGAGAACAATGACATAATCAATGAAAATACTGGCCTTATAATGGGATCAGGTGGCCCTTCGACTAAAGCTCTTATAGAAGCTGCAGATATTACCAGAGAGAAAGGTCCCAAAAGAGTCGGTCCATTTGCTGTTCCAAAAGCTATGTCTTCAACTAACTCTGCAACACTTGCTACTCCTTTTGGTATAAAAGGGATTAATTATTCTATTTCTTCTGCTTGTGCTACATCTTCACACTGCATCGGGAATGCATACGAAACAATTCAATATGGCAAGCAAGATATAATGTTTGCTGGAGGTGGAGAAGAATTAAATTGGGCTTTATCAGTATTATTTGATGCAATGGGAGCTATGTCTTCAAAATATAATGATGACCCTTCATCATCGAGCAGAGCCTATGATAATGACAGAGATGGTTTTGTTATCGCTGGTGGTGCAGGTGTACTTGTTTTAGAAGAAATGGAAAGAGCAAAAGCAAGAGGAGCAAAAATTTATGCAGAACTGGTTGGTTATGGTGCAACTTCAGATGGCCATGATATGGTTCAACCCTCAGGCGAAGGTGCTGTGAGATGCATGAGGATGGCAATGAAAGGAATTGAAGAGCAAATTGACTATATTAATCCCCATGCGACATCAACTCCTGTTGGTGACATAAAAGAGATAGATGCTATTAAAGAAGTCTTTAGATCTAAAATTCCTCCATTGAGCGCAACTAAGTCACTTACAGGACATAGCCTTGGTGCTGCTGGAGTTCAAGAAGCCATTTATAGTATTCTGATGATGAACAATAATTTCATCTGCGAGTCTGCAAATATAAAAAATATTGATCCACTTTTTAAAAACATACCTATTGTCAAAAATAAAATAGAAAATGTGAATCTTGGCTATGTTTTGTCAAATAGTTTTGGTTTCGGCGGAACTAACGCTACTCTCACATTTAAACATCCAGATAAATAAGGAAATATTTTGAATAAAAGTAACGAAGAAAACTCTCCCAATTTTAGCTTACCCTTAATGAAAAATAAAAAAGGATTAATTATGGGAGTTGCAAATAATCACTCACTTGCTTGGGGTATTGCCAATTTATTATATAAAAATGGTGCAGAACTAGCATACACATATCAAGGCGACTCCTTTAAAAAGAGAGTTGAACCTCTTGCAAAAAAGACAAACTCAAATTTAATTTTTAATTGTGATGTAACAAAAACAAAAGAAATTGAAGGTGTTTTTTCAGCCATAGAAAAAGAATGGAAAGATTTAGACTTTATAGTCCATGGGATTGCTTATTCAGACAGAAATGAATTAACCGGTAGATACTTAGATACCTCCAAAGAGAATTTTTTAAAAACTCTTGAAATATCTTGTTATTCTTTAACTGAAATAACTAGAATAGCAGAACCATACATTAATGAAGGAGGCTCGATTTTAACATTAAGTTTTGGCGGATCTGAAAAAGTAATGCCCAACTATAATGTTATGGGAGTTGCAAAAGCTGCATTAGAATCTTCAGTAAGGTATCTGTCTTCTGATCTAGGCAAAAAAGGAATCAGAGTTAATGCTATTTCAGCCGGACCAATGCGAACACTTTCAGGTGCGGGAGTAGGCGGTGCTAGAGAGATCTTTAACTATGTAGAAAAATTTTCACCACTTAGAGGTAAATTATCTCTAGATAATGTTGGTTCAGCAGGATTATATCTCTTGTCTGATCTTTCTCTAGGAGTAACCGGAGAAATACATTATGTGGACTTAGGATATAATACCATTGGAATGCCTAAGCCCGAATAATGAAATAATTTTAGTCAGAATCCTCTTCTTTTGCTTTCTTTGCTTTCTTTGCTTTCTTTGGCTTTTTCTCTTTTGGAGGCTCTTCTGAAATTTCTTCAGAATCAGAAATAATTTCTTTTCCGGTTTTTTGATCAACTTCTTTCATTGAAAGTTTGACTTTACCTCTATTATCAAAACCCAATAATTTGACTTTAACGATATCACCTTCGCTAACTATATCAGTAACGTTTTTTACCCTTTCATTGGCTAACTGAGATATATGAACTAAACCATCTCTTTTCCCAAAGAAGTTTACAAAAGCACCAAAATCCATAATTTTTACTACTTTTCCTTCATAAATTTCGCCCGCTTCTGGTTCAGCAACTATAGAGTTAATTAACTCTAAAGCTTTATTAAGAGATTCAGTATCACTTGACGCTATTTTAACAATGCCGTCATCATTAATATCTACTTTTGCACCACTTTCTTCGACAATTTCTCTTATAACCTTGCCGCCAGAACCTATAACATCTCTGATTTTATCAACAGGTACCTGTATTGTTTCTATCCTAGGTGCAGTTGAGTTAACAGTTTCTCTAGGGGTTTCTATAGCCTTCGCCATTTCTGCTAAAATATGAATTCTTCCAGCCTTTGCTTGAGTAAGAGCAGTATCCATAATATCTTTAGTTATTCCAGTAATTTTTATATCCATTTGAAGTGATGTAATCCCCTCAGAAGTCCCGGCGACTTTAAAATCCATATCGCCTAAGTGATCTTCATCTCCAAGAATATCTGATAAAACTGCAACTCTGTCACCTTCTTTAATTAACCCCATTGCAATTCCTGCAACAGGTCTTTTTAAAGGAACGCCAGCATCCATTAGTGATAAAGAAGATCCACAAACTGTAGCCATAGAGGATGATCCGTTAGATTCTGTAATCTCAGATACTAATCTTATTGTATAAGGAAAATCATCATACTCAGGTAAAACTGCCTGAAGAGATCGCCACGCAAGCTTACCATGTCCAATCTCTCTCCTTGATGTAAAACCAGTTCTTCCAGTTTCACCTACTGAGTAAGGAGGAAAATTATAGTGAAGCATAAATTTTTCTTTATATGTTTCATCCAAGCCATCAACATACTTCTCATCAAGTCCAGTCCCGAGTGTTGTAACAACTAGAGCTTGTGTCTCACCTCTTGTAAATAAAGAAGAGCCATGAGTTAAAGGGAGGATGCTTACATCAGAGTGAACTGGTCGAACTGTTTCAAGGTCTCTACCATCAATTCTCAATCCGGTATCTAGTATACTTCCCCTAACAATATCTTTTTCAATATTTTTAAAGACACTATTTACTTCAGACTCAATTATGTCGGGATTATCTTCATTAACTAAATCGCTAATTAAGTTGGATTTTATTTCAGTAATTCTATTAGACCTCGTCTGCTTGTCACTCTCTTTGTAAGCAGAGATCAATTCTTCTTTGACTATCTTACTTACAGTTTCCTGAAGATCTGATAAATTTATTTCTTCAAGCTCTCTAGGTTCTTTTGCCGCTTTTTCAGCAAGTTTAATAATTGCTTTTGTAACTGGTTTAAAGGAATCTTGTCCAAAACTAACTGCTCCAAGCATTATTTCTTCTGATAATTCCATTGCCTCAGACTCAACCATTAAAACAGCAGAATCTGTACCGGCAACAACCAGGTCTAATTTACATTCGTCATTTAACTGTTCTTTTGTTGGATTTAGAACATATTCATCATTTATGAAACCGACTCTTGCGGCAGCTATTGGCCCCATAAAAGGAACACCAGATAGAGTTAATGCAGCTGAGACAGCGATCATGGAAACAATATCAGGATCATTCTCTCCATCATAACTGATAACTGTTGCAAGTACTTGAGTCTCATTATTAAAATCTTTTGCAAATAACGGTCTGATTGGTCTATCTATCAGTCTTGAGACCAATGTTTCTTTTTCTGATGGCCTTCCCTCTCTTTTAAAAAAACCACCAGGTATTTTTCCAGCTGCATATGCCTTTTCTTGATAATTTACAGTTAAAGGAAAAAAATCTAATCCAGGTTTCGGTTCATAATCAGCTACAACAGTAGCCAATACAGATGTTCCACCATAAGTTGCTATTACAGAACCATGGGCTTGCCTAGCTACTCTTCCTGTTTCTAGGGTTAAAGTTTTTCCACCCCATTCTAATACTTCATTTTCTATTTTAAACATTCTACGTTTTACCTATTTTAAACAATTTATGTATTTTTTATAAAGGAATTTTGTTAACAAAGTTTAACTAACGACGACTTTTATCTTCTTATGCCGAGTTTTTTAATGATATCCTCATAACGTTTCTGGTCTTTAGATTTTACATAATCTAATAGCTTTCTTCTTAAATTAACCATCTTTAAGAGCCCTTGTCTTGAATGGTTATCTTTTTTATGAGTTTTAAAATGTTCAGTGAGGTTTGAAATTCTCTCTGTCAAAATCGCTATTTGAATTTCTGGAGAGCCAGTATCCCCATCTTTTAATGCATATTCCGAAATTACTTCTTTCTTACGTTTAGATTCAATCGACATCATTTTCTCCTTTAATTCATTGTATTTGAAAAGACTTTTTTTGGTTTTAAATTCTTTTCAAAAAAAATTGCGATGCCTAGAGTCTCTCCTCTAGTCTTTACCAAGACATCACTACCATTAGGAATTAAATCATTTGATAATTCTTTTTTTATCATTTGACCATGACAAAACATTTTAGCTTCTTCATCAGAGATAATTAGAGCCGGGATGTCGTCCAGCACACAATCTAAGGGAAGAAGAA
>TARA_B100000674_G_scaffold379329_1_pt1 | contig 70449 bp, 61 predicted proteins | sample TARA_B100000674 | Tara Oceans TARA_B100000674 (sample SAMEA2622759) | marine metagenome | biome: marine biome (ENVO:00000447); feature: surface water layer (ENVO:00002042); material: "saline water (ENVO:00002010), including plankton (ENVO:xxxxxxxx)" | depth 5 m | reverse complement strand
GATGACCGCCATCTGCCGCTCGCCCCGGGTGTTGCGGAATATTCGTTTTTTTGCTGTTGCGTAACCGTCCATATCTCCGTGACGGTCCAGATGGTCTGGAGTCAGGTTCAGGAAGACGGCGACATCGAAAGCCGCGTTCTCAATCAGGTCGAGTTGATATGAAGAGAGCTCGAGGACGACCGTATCGTCTGAGCTGATGGGATCCAGCCCCAGTACTGGCGGGCCGAAATTGCCTCCGATCTGCACCGGCAGACCCGCAACTTGCAGAACGTGCTGTATTAACGCCGATGTGGTCGATTTGCCGTTTGTGCCGGTGATGCCGATTAGCTTGGCATCGCCGACATTTTCGAACAGTAGTTCTATGTCACCTATAACCGGTTTGCCGGCGGCCAGGGCTGCCCGCGCTGCGGGATGGGGCTGAGGGTGTGTCAGCGGCACGCCAGGGCTGAGGATCAAAGCATCCTGTCTGGACCAGTCGAGCGTGACCGGGTCGGCGAGGACGATATTTTCGTTGGTCGCTTCTTTACGCGACTCCACATTGTCGTCCCACGCTGTCACGGTGCCGCCGCCCGCGGTCAGCGCATGCGCCGTCGCCCGGCCTGACGCACCGAGCCCAAACACGGCAATATGCTGGGAGTCGCGGGATATTACAGGGATCATCGGTTTCGGGCCTACCTCAGCTTCAGGGTTGCCAAGCCGGCGAGCGCGAGGATCGACGCGATGATCCAGAACCGGATCACGATAGTCGATTCGGCCCAGCCTTTCTGTTCGAAATGATGATGCAGCGGCGCCATTCGGAATATGCGCTTGCCGGTGATTTTGAAGGACGCGACCTGAACGATCACGGACACCGTTTCCAGCACGAATAGCCCGCCGATGATGGCGAGGACGATTTCGTGCTTGGTGACGACGCTGACTGCGCCAAGTGCGCCGCCGATGGCGAGCGAGCCCGTATCGCCCATGAACACCATGGCGGGCGGTGCATTGAACCACAGGAAACCGAGCCCGGCGCCCACGAGGGCGCCGCAGAACACGGCAAGTTCGCCGGAGCCGCGCACGAAATGGATTTGTAGGTAGTTCGAAAACACGAAATTGCCGGCGACATATGCGATCAGGGCGAAACATGCGGCGGCGATCAACGCCGGCATGATGGCGAGGCCATCAAGACCGTCTGTCAGATTGACGGCATTCGACGCGCCCACCATCACGATGATAGCCCATGGCAAGAAGAACCAGCCCAGCGGAACAAGGAAATCCTTCACGAAAGGAATGGCGAGGCCGTTCGAGAGTTGGGGCTCCGAGATCGCCGTGATCCAGATCGTCGCTGCGCCGCCGATGATAATCTGCAGGACCAGTTTTACCCGCCCGGATAGCCCGTCGCTGGAACGTTTGGTCAGTTTTTTGTAATCGTCAATGAAGCCGATCGCGCCGAAGCCTATCGTTACCAGCAGCACTGCCCAGACATATTCATTGGTCAGGTCGGCCCAAAGCAGAGTTGCGATCCCTAGCGCGAACAGGATCAGCACGCCGCCCATGGTGGGCGTACCCTTCTTGGTTATGAGGTGCGACGGGGGGCCGTCTTCGCGGATGGGTTGGCCTTCCGCCTGTTTGCTTTTCAGCCAGCGGATTACCATCGGGCCGAGAACGAAGCTGACGAACAGCGCCGTGACCGTCGCACCGCCCGTCCTCAGCGTGATATATCGGAACAGGTTGAACACGCTGATATCGTCGGCCAGTGGGAACAGAAGATTGTAGAGCATGCTTTACGGTCTCCTGTCTCAGTCGCCGTTCGTGGCGCGGATAGAGGTTTCGGGGTCAGTCAGGGCTGCGACGATGCGGCCCAGTCCGGTTCCGTTGGATGCTTTGACGGTGATCACGTCCCCCGTCCGCAGACCGGAAAGAACGGCTGGCAACAGGGCCTCCGCGGTTTCTGCCGTTGCAGCGACACGGTCTGAGTCCAGCACCTCGGCAAGCGCGTTCATTTCGGTGCCGGCTAAATACACGGTATCGACGTCGTTCTTTTCAATATGGTCTTTAAGCTCCGCATGGGCCGTCCGGGAGGTGTCTCCCAGTTCCAGCATATCGCCGATGATTGCTACGCGTCGGCCGCCTTCGGGCTGCATGTGTCCCAACGTCTTCAGCGCGGCGCTCATCGACTCGGGACTGGCATTATAGGAATCGTCGATCAATCGGATTGTACCTTCGCCCCATGGAATTACATCTACCGCACCGCGGCCCCGCAGCGCCGGTATAGTCGCGAGATCGGCGGCGGCCTTTTCAAGATTTGCACCCATCGCGTCGGCTGCAGCGAGAACGGCCAAGCTGTTGGATGCCCAGTGAACACCCGGCTGTTCCACATGATAGGAGAGCGCGTCGCCGCGCCAACGGGCTTCGATGGCATTACCGGTCACATCAGAACGACATTCGATCAGGCGCATGTCGGAGTCTTCGTGCCGGCCGAACGAGACGACTGCACCGGCGCCGGCGTCCTGCGCCATGCCGGATAAAAGCGGGAAGAACTCCGTATCGCGGTTGATGATCGCGGTGCCGCCATCGATACCGGAAAAAATCTCTCCCTTGGCACGCGCTATATCTTCAACAGTGTCGAAGAATTCGCGGTGCGCAGAGGCAATTGCTGTGACGACGGCAACGTGTGGCCGGACGAGGCTGACCAGCGGCGTGATTTCGCCCGCATGATTCATTCCGATTTCGAAGACGCCGAATGCGGCGCTGGCCGGCAAACGGGCAGCAGAAAGCGGTACGCCCAAGTGATTGTTGAGGCTGTTTTTACTGTATCCGGTCAGCCCCTGCGCGCAGAGAATATGAGCCAGTGCTTCCTTAGTGCCGGTTTTTCCGACGCTGCCGGTAATGGCAGCAATCTTTGCACCTGTGCGAGCGCGGGCAGCCGCGCCAAGTGCTCTCATTGCTTCTAGGGTGTCGTCTGAGACTAGTCCGGGCCGTTCCTTCAATGACTCTTTCCGAGCAACCAGTGCGGCCGCGGCGCCTGCTTGGAATGCGGCGTCGACAAAATCGTGACCGTTGAAATTGGGGCCTGCCAGAGCAATAAAAAGATCCCCTTTTTCCAGAGATCGCGTGTCGATCGAAATACCGGTCGCGGACCAGTCTATAGTCGCCGTGCCGCCGGTGGCGGTGGCTGCGTCGCGGGATGTCCATAGCGGGGTTGTCATTACGACCGCCCTTCGATGGTGTCGATGGCTCTTCGGGCGACCAGGAGATCGTCGAAGGGTAGGGTTTCGTCACCCACGACCTGCCCGGTTTCATGGCCTTTGCCGGCAATGACGACGACGTCGCCATCGCCGATGTCGGATACGGCCGTTGAAATCGCCGCAGCACGGTCACCGATTTCGACGGCTTCCGGCGCGGCGTTGAGGATCTCGGCGCGGATCATCGATGCGTCTTCGGACCGCGGATTGTCGTCGGTTACGATCGTCGTATCTGCAAGTCTGGCCGATATTTCGCCAATTAGCGGGCGCTTTCCGAGATCCCGCTCGCCACCGCAGCCGATAACCGCAATCAGGCGGCCCTGAGTATGCGGACGCAGCGCTGAAAGGACGTTTTCCAGCGCGTCCGGCGTGTGGGCGTAGTCAATATAGACGCTGCCTCCCGACACCGTGCCGGCAAGCTGCATCCGGCCTGGTACGCCCTGGAGGGTGTCGAAGCACTTTGTGACGGCCTCTGCCTCGGCACCGCACGCGATCGCAAGGCCGGCGGCGCATAGGACGTTATATACTTGGAAAGCGCCGGCGATGGGTAGGTCTAGGGCGATATCGCGTCCGGCGATCGTCAGCACGACGTGCGTGCCCCGGTGGGTGGGCGTGGCATCGCGAAAGATAAGGTCCGTGCCGTTGCGGCCGTATGTAAGCACCCGGCCCTGCACCATGTCTGCAAGCGCTTCGTATTCCGGAACATCGGCGTTCAGCACTGCGATTCCGTTGTCGGGCAGGTCCGCAAACAGCCGTGCCTTGGCCGCCAAATAACACTCTATCGTGCCGTGATAATCGAAATGGTCGCGGGAAAGGTTGGTGAAGGCCGCTGCTTTCAAACGGACGCCGTCCATCCGTCGCTGGTCGAGGCCGTGGCTGGATGCTTCCAGCACGGCATGGGTGATACCCTGACGGGATAGTTCTGCAAGATCGGTATGCAGAGTGATGGGGTCAGGAGTAGTCAGGCGGGGCTTCATCGACCCGTCAGGCATCTGCAGGCCCAGTGTACCGAGACTCGCGGCGCCGTTGCCAAGCGCCGTCCATATCTGGCGTGTGAAGTGTGCCACCGAGGTTTTACCATTGGTGCCGGTGACGGCGGCGATCGTATGCGGCTGGTCAGCGTAAAACGCGGCAGCCATATGGGCGAGGGTGGCCCGGGCATCCGACACGGCGATTAGTGGGGTACCTTCTGGAATATTTGTATCTTCGGGGGCCAAGACCGCTGCGGCGCCATTATCAATGGCCGCCGTTATAAAGCTACGTCCGTCCACGTTGGACCCCGGCAGCGCCGCGAACAGGAACCCGGGTTTCACAGCGCGGGAATCCGCTGTTAGTCCCGTAATCTCCAAATCGCCTATGTCGGCTTTCAGGGTCACCTGTATTTTATCTCCCGCTGTCAGATCAATTAGCCGCAACCCGCCGCCCCCGCCCGGATTTTTCGGAAATCTTCACGGACAGCGCCTCGTGCGCCGCATCTTGGGTTTTGATCGGTCGCAAACCCAGGACTGGGGCAATACGTCGGACCACGGCGCCGATCACCGGCGCGGCAACCCAACCGCCTGTAGCGTATCCTAAGGTTTCCTTGGTGCCTTTTGCCTCGTCTAGCATGGCAAGGACGACGTATTTGGGCTTGTGCATGGGGAAGGCGGCGATGAAGGACGAGATCAAGGCCTTATTCTTGTAGCCGCGTCCCGATACTTTTTCGGCGGTCCCGGTTTTGCCGCCCACCAGGTAACCAGGCGCCGATGCCTTGCGGCCGGTGCCGTTCTCGACGACCAGCCGCATTAGGCGGCGCATATTCAAAGATGTCTGTTCGGAGATCACGCGCTTGCCGACAACCGTCTCGCGGGCATCGCGCCGGATCAGCGTGGGAGTGCGGTATATACCGCCGTTGACGATTGCCGATACGCCCGCAACTAGATGCAGCGGGCTAACCGCAAGACCGTGACCAAACGAAATCGTCATGGAGTTGATTTCGCGCCACTGGCTGGGTGACAGGGGCGAACCGGTTTCGGATAGTTCGACACGGACCGGTTTCAGCATGCCGAGTTGTGTTAAGAACTTCCGGTGATCCTTAATGCCGACGTCGAGCGCCATCTTCACGGAGCCGATATTGGACGAGTACATGAAAATCTCAGGGACGGAGAGCCAGCGCTTTTTGGCGTGGTAGTCCCGGATCACGAAGCGGGCGACCCGGATCGGGTCAGTGGCGTCGTATCCGCTGCGCATGGTCGCGGTGCCTGCGTCAAAAGCCATCGCGGTGGTGAATATCTTGAATGTCGAACCCATCTCGTAGACACCCTGGGTCGTCCGGTTGAAGCGGACTTCGTTATCGATAGCGCCCGGCTGGTTCGGATCGAAATCCGGCAGAGACGCCATGCCGAGGATTTCGGCGGTCTCCACGTCCATCACTAGGCCGGCTGCGCCGATTGCACCGAATTTTTCCATGGCGATCGAGAGTTCGTGTTCCAACACGTGCTGAACCCGGATATCGACCGAAAGGGCCATGTTGTGCTGGCGACTGCGCAGCTCCTTGTCGAAATAGCGCTCGATACCGGCCAGACCCTTGTTATCGATATCGGTGAATCCCAGCACATGCGATGCCAGTGGGCCCAGTGGATACATGCGCCGAGCCTCGCGCTGGAAATTCAGCGCCGGGATGCCGAGCCTGTTGACCGCATATTGCTGACGCGGGGTAAGATGGCGGCGCAACCATACGAAACCGCGGTCGGAACGCAATTTGCGTTCAATTGCTTCGACATTGATGTCTGGCAGGGCGCGGGACAGTTTTAGCGCCGCCTGTTCGGGGTCGAGCACAAGCCGCGGATTGGCGTAAAGCGATGCCGTGTTCACGCTGGTTGCCACAAGAACACCGTTGCGGTCCACGATGTCTGCACGTCCGGTATATTTTTCGGTTTTGGTGATGCTGCGCGAATAACGCGGTTCCGCTTCGCTCGAAAAGATCGACACATCCACCACGCGGGTGCTGATTACTAAAAACGCTGCGGCAAACAAAGCGCCGGCGACCATTAGGCGGTTTCGTCCCGTTTCGATGGCGGTCTTGCGATCGCCCTCGATGCGGATTTTTTCTGGCGGGCTGACGCGGCGTTCAGTCATTGTGCCTTCTTCATCTTAGCGAGAATAGGTTTCAGCCAGTCATTGATGTCCGGCTTGCCCGACCTGATTTTCGCGGCGATCTCTGACACCGCTTCTGTCTCGGGTTTCTGCACCGATTTTCTCTTCGATGAGATATCGGCGATGGCGGTGCCTGTCTCTTCGTCGGGTGCCGCCTGCAGGCGGAACTCGTCCAGCGTCAGGGTCTGGCCGGCCGACGGTGACTCCATCCCAAGCAGCTTTCGGCTCAGCGCTTCCAGCCGTGCCGGCTGGTTCAGGTAGCTCCATTCCGCTTCGAGTACCTGGGTCGCATCTCGATCGGATAGAATTTCCGCGTTCAGCGCTTGTAGCCGGTCTTCAAGGTCCTGCACGCGATGTTTCACTACGAACAACCCGATCACGACTGCAATACAAAGCACCGACCAGAGGATTGTCGATCTGCGCATAGCTTCAGAGCCCCCCAACAGATTTGGTGGCAGGGGCATCCGTACGTTCGGCGACGCGCAGCCTGGCCGACCGCGATCGCGGATTGCGTTTCTCTTCTTCGTGGCTTGGTTTAATGGCGCCAAACTTGATCAGGCGGAAGACAGGATCCGCTGTGTTTGTATCGGCAGCGGGCAGATGCCGAGAGCCTGCCGGCTGACCGTTCGAATGGGCACGCAGGAACTCTTTAACGATCCGGTCTTCTAGGGAATGGAAGGAAACGATGGCCAATCGCCCACCCGGCGCCAGCAGGATTTCGGCGGCTTCGAGGCCGCGCTCAAGCTCGCCAAGTTCGTCGTTGACGTGAATGCGGATGGCCTGGAAAGTCTTTGTCGCCGGATCGGTTTTGGTATTGCGCCCGCCGCGATAGGTGTTGCGAACGATTTCCGCCAGTTCCATCGTCCGGGTCAACGGGCCTTCAGCCCGGGCAGCGACGATGGCACGCGCGATTCGCCGAGCCTGCCGTTCCTCGCCGTACTGATAGATAATATCGGCGAGGACGCTTTCCTCGATCTCGTTAACCACATCAGCGGCGGAGCGGCCATACTGCTCCTGGCGCATGTCGAGCGGTCCGTCGTTTCGGAAACTGAACCCCCTTTTGGCGTCGTCCAGCTGCATCGACGAAACACCAAGATCAAGGGCGATGCCATCGACGACGGCGACGCCGCTTTCGGCCAAGATGCGGGCCATGTCCCCGAACCTGCCTTCGATTACGGTCAGGCGACCGGCGTATTCATCGACCAGAGCTGCAGCACTGCTGACGGCACTGGGATCGCGATCAACGGCCCAGACGCGGCAATCTGCAGCCTCAAGAATTGCGCGGGTATAACCTCCGGCACCGAACGTACCATCGATATAGGCCCCGCCGTCGCGGGGTCGAAGCGCGCCGATCACTTCGTCGATCAGGACTGGATCGTGGGAGAAGGCGGGGCTCGCCTTCGTCATGGAGCATCTCCGCCGGTCAGCTTCGCACGCAGCGCAGCGACCTCCGCCATTTGCTGTTTCGAGTGTTCTTTCGGAGACCAGATTTGGAACCGGGTGCCGCGGCCGACGAAAGTGGCTCGGTCAGTGATGCCTGCGTGTTCCGCCAGCCGGGTGGGTAGGATGATTCGGCCTTCGCCGTCGAACGGCATCTCGCTCGCCAGCGACATGATCGTTTCGACCAGCCCGTCATCAGAGCGGCCGACAAGCGCCTGCGTGAAATCGCCGCCGTCCAGTGACAGATCGAAACGGCGGCGGTTCAGTTCTTCCAGTGCGCCGCGACCGAAGCCCTCGATAGCCGGTCCGGTCAGCGATGGGTAGGCTATAACTCCCTGATATATATCGCTTCCCAGCGCCGCTCGATAAGCGGCAGGGACCGAAACGCGACCTTTTTTGTCGACCTTATTTTCGTATGTCGAAATAAATGATGTCACGGGACGATCCGGCTTTCCTGTCCAGTTGCGCCGGCGAACCGGCATAAACCATCGTCCCGAAATATATTTTGGGACATCATGGTATATCATGGGTATTTATGGAAATCAACGCCATTTATAGTAAAGAAACGCTTAAGAACAGGGTGTTAATAGCATTCGCTTACCTCAAGATTTGGCGGTCCCAACATCTGCCGAATCGATCCCAAGACAACTGGTAAAGAACCATCATCTTCAATTGTGGTGATATTATGTTCTTCTTATGTTCTTTTTCGCCAAACGCGCAGGATTATCGAATCGATCGACCTGCGGCGTAGCCCTGTTATTAACTTATGAGGTCGCTTTTTGACCCCTATTTGCAGTGTTTAGGGCGGGCTATGTGAGCACTGCAATCGCCGATAAACGTCTACGCGCGGTGAAACTTGAATGTGGGCGACACGTGTTCACACTGGTATCGGCCAAGGGCTGGGGCATTGTAGCGGAACCCAGAACGAGATACGCATTTGGTCGAGATTCCCGCATGTTGGCGGGCTCTCACTTTTGCATCATTAAGATCTTGGTAATGCCAGAATCCCATTAGGCCCGCTACAAATGACGTCTCAAGATCAATCGGTTTAACTGCAATTTTTATTCCCAGTTTCGAAAGATCTGGAACGTAGAGGATTTTCCGGGTGTGTGGAGGGCAAGAAATTTCGTTGGAACAGTCGGCTGCTGCAGAAGACTCGTTAAAGCCACTAATTTTGTAAGTTTCACCAAACCTGACCTTTCATACGGTAGAGGTCCAGACGGTCTGTAAGCCGGGTTCTGTCCCCGCCGCGCCTAAGCAACGGCGATGGATGGCCATTCATCTGGGGCGCCCGTTGCCGGGCGCCTCGTCGCGACCTACCCGGACAGCGGCGCGGAAACCCGCCTGCGGGCTTGCGCCCGCGTGCCGTCCCTATTCGGTCTTGCTCCCGGTGGGGTTTACCTTGCCATCGACGTTACCGCCGATGCGGTGCGCTCTTACCGCACCCTTTCACCCTTGCCGCGTCCGAAGAGGCGGCGGTCTTCTCTCTGTGGCACTTTCCCTGGGGTTACCCCCGCCGGCCGTTAACCGGCACCGTGTTCCCGTGGAGCCCGGACTTTCCTCCCCCCGGCGGGTTTCCCCGTTGCCGGGAGGCGGCCATCCGACCGTCTGGACCGGCGGCACAGTCGGGCCAAACGGGTTTCAGGTCAACTTTTTATGGCGGCGACGGCAGCGATCATCGACCGCGTGCGGAGATCCGCTTCGCCGCTGACAGCGTGCGGTACGAAGTGGCGCTGGAAGGCGGTGACGACATCGTCCAGTAGCGCGCTGGGGTCGTAGCCAATCGCGGTCAGCATGTCGGGCACGTCCGCGGGTTCGACAGGGTCGGTGGCTGAACGGGGCCAGATCGCCAGGCCCTGTCGCGCCAGTTCCTGCCAGTCAAATAACTCACCAGGGTCCTGTTTCCGTGCCGGGGCGATATCCGAATGTCCGACGACCCGGGCTGGCGCGATGCCGTGACGCGCGACGATATCACCGAGCAGCGACCTGACCGCAGCCATCTGCGGTGCCGTAAACGGGCGGTAGCCGAACTCGTGCCCCGGATTCACAATCTCGATGCCGACCGACCGGTCGTTGATGTCGGTTGCGCCCCGCCAGTAACTTACCCCCGCATGCCAGGCACTTTTGTCCTCCAACACCAGCCTGAACACCCCGCCGTCCTCATCCACCATGTAGTGGGCGCTGACCTCCGCCGCCGGGTCGCACATGCGCTCAAGGGCGGCGCGGGCGGACTGCATGCCGGTGTAGTGCAGCACGACCATGTCAATCGCGCCGTCAACCGATCGGTCGCTGAGATTGGGCGATGGGCAGTCCTGGATGTTCACGTCATCCTTCCTTTGCGGGCGGTGTTTCCACTGTCGCGGATTCCGATTTCCGGAATATAATGATAGCGACGCCGGCAAGGGTCACAAGGCCACCGGCAAAGATAAGCCAAGTCAGCGTTTCGCCAAGCAGCACGATCCCGAAGCTGACGCCTAAAACCGGGATCAGCAGCGTAAACGGCATCGTCTGATTGGTCCGGTATTTAGGCACCAACCGGTACCACAGCCCGTGCCCGACGATGCTGACGATAATTCCCATATGCAGGATGGCGACCCAGGTTTCGGTGCCGGCGCCTACCACCGCGTCGATCTGTCCGGATTCGAACAGAACCGCCATAAGTGCCATCTGCGGAATGGCAAACACTGCCATCCATCCGTTGATTGCGAAGACGCTGACATCGCCGAGAGCCCGCAGCTGCAGATTGGCGGCACCAAACGCCAGTGCAGAGATCAGTGCCATACCGGCGTAGGGCAGGTTGTCCAACACCCGCGGTTCGCCCACCAGCATGGTGACGCCGACGAAACAGATTATGATACCGGCTGCCCGGCGCCAGCCGAACGTTTCGCGGAAGAAGATCAGTGCCAGCAGTAGCGCGAATGGGACCGATGTCTGGATGATCAGCGCGGCGGTGCCGACTTGAATGTTTTCGATGGCGACGAACATCAGGCCGAAATGAAGTGTGCCCATGGTGACCGACAGGCCGAACAGTTTTCCCATGTGGCCGCGCGGATAGCTGACGAACGGGATCAGGGTGATCGCGATAACCGCCATTCGGACCGTGATGAGCGTCCAGCCCGGAATTTCGGCTGCCGCGATCCGGGCCGCGACGATATTGGATGCCCAGACCGCCATTACCAGCACCGCAAGCAGCATGTGGGAGGGGTTCATGGTAGCGAAGAGTCGGAGTGAGGACGGGTAATGTCAAACGGCGAATTAACCCAGACGACAATGATATCCGGAAGCGTCGGTAATTCTCACAGGCCCATCGATTGCAACAATCCGAGACATTTTTTCCCGGAGTCCGTTGAATATTGCTACTAGGCAGGGATATTGCACATGCTTTCTCGACAAAAAATCGACGTGAAAATGTTGGGATGACACGATGAAAAAGTCGGGGAACAAGTCGGGAAATGAGTGCTTCAGCGCAGTTGCTGCTGGTCTACTAGGTGCGATGCTGCTTGGTTGCGCCTTTCCAATACTGGCGCAATCGGGCTGTATGAAACCCACCTTCGGCAGCTGACGAGAACGGTGGCCCGGCGTACTGGGATCACCGTTTTTTTTGCTTTGCCGTCGTTGGCATCGGGACAGAATATCCCGATAATCCCGAAATCGGATGGTCATTGGAGTGGGGACGTTTGTCCGAACAACTGAAAAATCCCGAACGGCAGAGAATGGGGATCAGCCACTTTGTCAGCCGTGCCGCGGAGTTGCATCCCGACCGGATCGCGATCGACGATCTGCTGAATCGGCGGACGCTCAACTATGTCGAACTTGACGCACGGATCAACCGGCTTGGTCGTGCCCTGATCCGCCAGGGGGTTCGCCGTGGTGACATGGTCGCTTTCATGCTGCGCAACGAGCACGCGTTGGTCGAAACAGTCTTTGCCTGTGCCCGCATCGGTGCCATAGTTGCCCCCCTGAACGTTCGATTGATCGCGGGCGAGGTCGCTGAATACGTAAACGATCATGGTTGTCGCACAGCACTCGCGGATACGGAATTCGCGGACCGGTTCGAAGATATCGGTGTGGAATTTCGAATTTCCTTCGGAGACGTCACCCCGTCCGGCTGGGAAGATTACGAATCTCTCCTGGCGGTGGAAGATCCCGCCTCACTTCCTGCCGTCACGTCGCTGGACGATCCTTACCGGCTGGTGATGACGGGCGGCACCACAGGGAAAAGCAAAGGGGTGCTGCATAGCCAGGGCGGGTCGGTGATTACCGTGCTGGCGGATGTCGCGGAATACGGTATTGGGCGCGGATGGCAAACCTTGACAATCCTTCCCGGATACCACGTCGCCGGCATGGAATGGGGCATGTTCACGATTTTCGCCCGCGCCGGTACAGTCGTATTCCCTGCCAGTAATTCGTTCGATCCGGTCGCCTATCTGGACGTAGTTCGGACGCGCGGTATCGAGTACCTGCCGCTGGTCCCTGCGGTGATCAACCCCTTGTACGATGCCTGGGATGGCGTGCCGCTGGAGGCACCGCGCACAGTGGTGACGACGGCCGCGCCGACGCCTCTGGCACTGCGGCGGAAGCTAGCGGAACTGTTTCCCGCCGCCGATATCTTCGCGGCCGCAGGGCTGAGCGAGAGTCTGAACCTCGCGACACAGGGTCCCGGTGAATTTCTCGACCAGCCGGCCGCGATCGGCGAACCGCACCTCGATACCCGTGTTCTCATCCTGGATGATGACGACCGTTCTGTTGCGCGCGGGATGCCTGGCAATGTAGCGATGCGTAATTTTAATACCGCACTGGGCTATCACCGGAGTCCGGAGGCTGCTGCCGTCACGTGGCGCCCCCGGCAGGGCGACCCGGAGGGACTGCACTGGTGTTTCACCGGTGATATCGGTGCGATGGACGCCGAGGGTCGTATCACTCTCGTCGATCGGTCGAAAGACGTGGTCAAGACGGGTGGGGAAAGCGTGCCATCGGTCGAGGTCGAGACAACTTATATCGGGCATCCCCATATCCGCGATTGTGCCGCGATCGGCGTCGAGGACGAGCGTTGGGGCGAGGCGATCCTGCTGGTTGCCGTTCCGGAGGCTGACGCCCCGGACGATTCCGAGCTCGCCGTGCTACTTTTTTCGTGGGGACGTGTAGAAATGTCGGCATTCAAGGTGCCCAAGAAAATAGCCTTCGTGGACGAGCTGCCACGCAGCCATTTCGGCAAGGTGCTGAAACGGGAATTGCGGGACAGGGACTTCCACCGCGTCTTCGATGCCCCTTCCGGCAAGAGCTCGGCATGACCGACTGTCCCTGCGTTTCGGGAAACAGTTATGACGAATGCTGCGGCCCTTACATTGCGGGCAACGCTGCCGCGCCGACCGCGGAGGCGCTGATGCGATCACGCTTTACGGCATTCGCATCGGGCAGGCTGGATTACATTGAACGCACCTGCGCCAGCGAAATGCGTGAAACGTTCGATCGCGGCGGAGCGGAACGTGGTGCCGAAATGGTGAAGTGGCTGTCGCTTCAGGTTCTGGGGGCGTCTTGCGGAAGCGCGATGGATGACACGGGCAAGGTGGAATTCGCCGCGACATACCTCGCGGAGGGATTGATCCGGGTGCACCGGGAAAATTCCGTGTTTCGGCGCGAAGACGGCGTGTGGGTCTACGTCGTCGGAGAAATACAAACGGGAGCCATTGTTCCCGATCCGATCAAGGTTCGGCGCAACGATCCGTGTCCCTGCAGATCCGCTAGGAAGTTCAAGAATTGCTGCGGCGCCTGAACGCGAACGACCGGTGATTTCAGGATTTCCGGTAGGCGAGGACCGACAGTTGTAACTGCGCAAGGGTGGGTTTCGCACCGGTTCGGTTGGCCTCGATCCAGTCGGCGACAGGCACGTCCGTCGCGCTGGAAACCGCGTTAAGTTTCTGAAGCGCGCTGAGGCCTTCCCAGGGTTTGGGTTCCACACCGGGCACCGGCGGGATTGCCTGATGAGCCGCCTGGCCGATTTCCAGGACTGCCGGATACATGTTGGCGATGACGGCATTGTAGATTGGATCGTTCACGTGACTTTCCGAGTCTTCGCGCAGCGAATGGTCGTGCTTATCCTGAAACGCTTTTTCGAGCACCAGCGCGGAAGCGGGAAAATCGACTTCGACCCCGTTTCCCTGCTCCAAATAGACCGTCTCACCATCCACCTCGACGACGACGCCGACGATATCGGCAGATACGTTGCGGACAATGTCTCCTTCGTTGAACATTCGGCGTGCTTTCGATTATGCGACGATGTGTCGACACTATAGGCCCACGGGTGGGCCAGCCAAATCGTCAGTTTTCTTCACGGTCTGCCTTTTCCGGACTTCAAGTTCCCGTAATACTGACAGTTTTCACGGCCGATTGTGTGGAACGGATTTTGCTCGCCTTATCGGAGGGCGACCATCGCGGTTAGCGCGGTGTCTTTATCCCAGAATTAAAACAATTACTGCGTGTCCAACAATCTCTTTTCAACCACTCTCCGCATCTTTTCCGTCGCGGGTGCGGCCGTGTTTCTCTCATTCTCGCCTGCACAGGCGATCTTGATCGATAACGGGTCGATGACGCTGGATACCGGTACTGGTCTGGAATGGCTCGATCTGACGGAGTCGATAAACCGGTCATTCGACTATGTGTCTGGCTAGTTCAGTGCCGGCGGCGACTTTGCCGGCTGGCAGCAAGCCAACTTTGCTGAAGTTTACACGTTGTTCGTCAATGCCGGATTCTCGGATGGGCACGACGTTTCCCCCGCGTCGCCGGATATGTTTCAGGCCATCCAGCTGTTCGGGCAGACGTTGTCGAACCAGTCCGGCGATCTCGTCTAGGTTGTTATATTCGGCAGCTTCAACGATACCAGGACCGGCGTGGATCCGGCGCTACAGGGGGTGGCCGGGTTGGTGCTGACCGTGAGCAATGTCAGCCCCGCTCCCGACTTTGAGACCGCGGACGGGTTTCCGGACAATTTTGCGACCTTTATTGCTGCGGAGGCATACGGTTATTGGCTGGTGCGCAACGCAGTCGTTTCCGTTCCGGCACCCGGCATCGCTATTCTGTTCGGGGCCGGTGCATTCTCTCTTCTGCGCCGCCGATCGGCAGTCTGAGAGGCGCGGCGCGGACTACTTCAGTACGCGTTGTTTCTGAATTTCAGACCAGGCATCGTTGATGGTCGCCATCTTGGCGGTGGCGACGTCGATAAAATCCTGTGGCATGCCGTCGGCGATCAACCTGTCGGGATGGTTTTCCTTGATCAGGGTCCGCCAGGCGGCGCGCACGGTATCGTCGTCGGCATTGTGCGGCACCCCCAGGATGGCATAGGGATCGGACGCATCTGCGCCCAGATGCCCGGCACGAATACGGGAAAATTTGGCTTTGTCGAACCCAAAGATCTTGGCGACCTCTTCTAGGAATTCCTCTTCTTGGGGATGCATAATGCGGTCGGCCTTGGCGATATGAAACAGGGCGTCGAGCAGTTCTTCCAGAACCGCCGGCCGGTCAGCGAACATTTTTGCGACCTGTTTGGCGTAGGGTTCGAACCCGCGGGCATCCTTGCGCGCAACGTCGAACACGCGACCGACGTTTTTCAGTTCTTCTTCCGGCACGTCGAGGATTTGGCGGAACGCCTGAACTTCGTCGGGCGTAACCTGTCCGTCAGCCTTGGCCATTTTGGCGCCAAGGGCGATGACGGCGATGGTGAAGGCGGTCTGACGGGTGGCGTCGCTGGCATCTTCGTCGGATCCGCGGAGACGGTCCACGGCATGACCTGCCGCCGCACCGACCAGCGCACCCAGCGGCCCTCCTACGACGAAGCCGCCGATACCGCCGATAATCTTACCCAGAAGCGCCATGCGTATTCGCCCCGAAAACTGATCCCGATAAGTGTGCCTTAGTGCCAAAATATGGCGACAGGATGTCCGTGCGACCGGCGCGGCTAACCCACCGAAACTCTGATCAGACGCTATCATTTCGTACGTTCGGTCACAATGCGGCAAACGGTTCTGCGTGTCTTTGAAATCGTTCACACAAGGCAACGTCAATCGGTCGCGGGCGATTGGCTGACACGCGGAACCGCGCCGGATATAGTCTGCTCGACAAAACAGACAGACCCGCAGGGAGAAAATCATGGCGAGCAAGAGCGGCAACAGAATCATCGCGATTGAGGAGCATTACTTCGATCCGGAAATCGTCGCTGAATTTGACGACAAGACCGGATTTGCGGGCACGCCTATCCGTAAGAAAATGGACGATCTTTACGATCTTCGCATTAAGGACATGGACGCTTCGGGTATCGACGTACAGGTCCTGTCACAAGGGGCGCCGGGGGTTCAGCGTTTCGATGGGGAAAAAGCCACTAAGCTGGCAATTGCCGCCAATGACCGGCTGTACGAGACCTGTCAGCGCCATCCGGGCCGGTTCGCCGGGTTTGCGACTATTCCGTCGCCGGCGCCCGAGGCCGCGGCTGACGAGCTGGAACGCACCGTTAAGGATTATGGGTTCAAGGGTGGGATGATCCATGGCCTGACTAACGGCGAGTTCATCGACCAGAAAAAATTCTGGCCCATCTTCGAACGCGCCGAGGCGCTTGATGTGCCGATCTATATACATCCCGCCGTACCGCATCAGGATGTGGTGAAGGCGTATTATGCCGATTACCTGCCGAAATATCCGTCGCTGTTGACGGCTGCTTGGGGGTTCACCGTCGAGACGGCGACAGCCGGTATCCGCATGGTGCTGAGCGAGGTGTTTGACGAATATCCGAAACTGCAGATCGTCCTCGGCCATCTCGGCGAGGGGCTGCCTTTTCTGTTGTGGCGGATCAGCGATTCGCTGGGCCGGGACAGCGACTACCCATTCCGCGAAAAATTCTGCAACCATTTCCACATTACAACGTCGGGCAATTTTTCCGATCCCGCGATGCAATGCTCGATGATGGAAATGGGCATCGATCGCATCATGTTCTCGGTCGATTATCCGTTTGCGCCAAACATCCAAGGTACGGAGTGGATGGAGCAGATTTCGCTTAGCCCGGATGACAAGAAGAAGGTCCTGCACGGCAATGCGGAACGCCTACTGAAAATGTAAGTACCCGGCGCGGGTACAGACGACAGACGATAAACACAGACCAAGGAGACAGCGCGTGGCCGAGGGCAGCGTGACGACGGACAAGTGGCAATTCTGGATCGACCGGGGCGGAACGTTTACCGATTTCGTCATCCGTGCGCCGGATGGCAGGCTGTCGACCCACAAGCTGCTCTCCGAAAATCCCGAACGCTACAAGGATGCCGCGCTGCAGGGTATCCGCGAAACGCTGGGAGTCGACGGTGATGCGCCGCTTCCCGAGGGCGTGATCGAGGCGGTCAAGATGGGTACCACGGTCGCAACCAACGCGCTGCTCGAACGCAAGGGCGAGCGGACGGTTTTGGCCGTGACGCGCGGCTTTGCCGATCAGTTGCGGATCGGATACCAGAACCGGCCCAACATCTTTGCCCGCCGGATCGAACTGCCTGAGCTGCTTTACGAATCCGTGGTCGAGATCGACGAGCGGCTGACTGCCGAGGGCGATGTGCTGACGCCGCTGGATGCGGACGGAGCGCGCGCCTCACTGCAGACGGCCTATGACGACGGTCTCCGGTCGATCGCGATCTGTTTCATGCACGGCTACCGGTATCACGATCACGAGGCCGACGTCGCGGCCATCGCGCGAGAGATCGGATTCACCCAGGTTTCGGTCTCGCACGAAGTCAGCCCGCTGATGAAATTTGTCGGTCGTGGCGACACAACCGTCGTCGACGCCTATGTGTCGCCCATCCTGCGGCGCTATGTCGATCTGATCGCCGCCCAGACAGGCGATGCCCGGCTGATGTTCATGCAATCCAACGGCGGGCTGGCGGATGCACGGTTTTTTCAGGGGAAGGATTCGATTCTTTCCGGGCCCGCGGGCGGTATCGTCGGCGCGGCGCAAACGGCGCAAATGGCAGGCTACAGCAAGATCATCGGTTTCGACATGGGAGGCACGTCTACCGACGTGGCGCATTACGACGGCGAGTACGAACGCGCCTTCGAAACCTTGGTTGCGGGCGTGCGTATGCGCGCGCCGATGATGAACATCCATACCGTCGCTGCGGGTGGGGGGTCGATCCTGCACTTTGATGGCTCGCGTTATCGGGTCGGGCCGGATTCCGCGGGCGCCAATCCTGGGCCCGCGTGTTACCGGCGCGGCGGGCCGCTCTGCGTCACCGACGCCAACGTAATGCTCGGCAAGATCCAGGCGGAGTTTTTTCCTAGTGTCTTTGGCCCCAACGCGGACGAGCCGCTGGACGATGCCGTGGTGCGCGAAAAATTCGAGGCGCTGGCCGCCGAAATCGAGACCGCTACGGGTGACAGGCGCTCGCCGGTCGAAGTCGCCGGCGGTTTTCTCAAAATCGCCGTCGACAACATGGCTAATGCCATTAAGCAGATTTCCGTCCAGCGAGGCTATGACGTTACCGACTATACGCTTAATTGCTTCGGCGGGGCGGGTGGACAGCATGCCTGTCTGGTCGCCGACGCACTGGGTATGACACGGGTGTTCGTGCACCCCTTTGCCGGCGTGCTGTCGGCGTATGGCATGGGCCTCGCCGAGCAGCGTATCATCCGCGAACGCGCGGTCGAAAGGGCGCTCGACGACGCGTTGGTCGACGATCTGAATGCGGCAGTCGACGATTTGTCCGCCGACGGTGCCCGGGAAATGGAATCCCAGGGGGTCGAGGCATCGGAAATATCGGTGATTGCCAAGGCGCATCTACGCTACGAGGGCACCGATACGGCGCTGGTCGTGGATTTCGGATCAAGAGCGGAGATGCTTGAGACTTTCGAAGATGCGCATATGCAGCAATTCGGCTTCATTGCGCCGGAAAAAGGCAATGTCGTCGAGGCGATCACGGTCGAAGTGGTCGGCGGCGGCCAGGACGTGGCCGACGAGGAACTCGATCTCGACCCCGATGCCGAGCCGGCACAGCCGCTCGGACATGCTAATATGTATGCTGCCGGCGCTACCCGCTCGGCACCGGTCTACGACCGCGATACCCTGTCGCCCAGCGAAAAGGTGAATGGTCCTGCCGTGATCATCGACTCCAATGCCACAACGGTCATCGAGCCGGGCTGGCAGGCCGAAATCACGGTGCGCAATCACATGGTGATTAACCGCGTCGAGGAGCGCCAGTCCGAGCACGCCATCGGCACCGAAGCCGATCCGGTGATGCTGGAAGTGTTCAATAATCTGTTTATGTCGATCGCCGAACAGATGGGCGTTGTGCTGCAGAACACGTCGTATTCCGTGAATATCAAGGAACGGCTCGATTTCTCCTGCGCCATCTTCGACAACGACGGCCAACTGGTCGCGAACGCACCGCATATCCCGGTGCATCTCGGCTCGATGAGCGAGAGCGTGCAGACCATCGTCCGCGAACGCGGCGAAGGCGTAAAACCGGGCGACGTGTTCGTCCTCAACGCCCCCTATAACGGCGGCACGCATCTGCCGGACGTCACCGTGATGACGCCGGTGTTCGACCGTGACGGTAACGACATCCTGTTCTACGTCGCGTCGCGCGGGCACCATGCGGAGATCGGCGGCAAGACGCCTGGTTCGATGCCACCGGATTCCCGGCACATCGACGAGGAAGGCGTTCTGATCGACAACTTCCAGCTGGTCGATCAGGGGCGGCTCCGTGAAAAGGAACTGCAAGAACTGTTCACGACCGCACCCTACCCGACGCGCAATTTCCACCACAATCTAGGCGACCTGAAAGCCCAGATCGCGGCCAACGAAAAGGGCGTGCAGGAACTGCGAAAGATGGTCGATCACTTCGGCCTCGATGTCGTGCTGGCCTATATGAAGCACGTCCAGGACAACGCCGAAGAAACGGTCCGCCGCGTCATCCAGAATTTGTCCGACGGCGAATACGAATACGAGATGGATTTCGGTGCCCGGGTTAAGGTGGCTATTACGGTCCACCCGGAAACGCGATCAGCCACTGTTGATTTTACCGGCACGTCGCCGCAGCAGGACAACAACTTCAACATCACCCACGCGGTCGCGGTCGCGGCGGTGTTGTATACATTCCGGTTGATGGTCGACGACGATATTCCGCTCAATGCCGGCTGTCTCAAGCCGCTCAACATTGTGGTGCCCGAAGACTGCATGCTGCGACCCAAGTATCCCGCCGCCGTGGTCGCGGGGAACGTGGAGACCTCGCAGGCGATTACGGATACCATCTTGGGCGCGCTTAGGCTGATGGGTGCGTCGCAGGGCACGATGAACAACTTCACATTCGGCAACGCCAACTACCAGTACTACGAAACCATCTGCGGCGGCGCCGGAGCGGGGGCCGGCTTCGACGGCACCGATGCGGTTCACACGCACATGACCAACACCCGGCTGACCGACCCGGAAATCCTTGAATGGCGCTTCCCTGTCATCCTGGACTCGTTCTCGATCCGGCGCGGGTCCGGCGGGACGGGCAAACACCGGGGCGGCGACGGCGTCACCCGCCGGTTAAAATTCCGCGAACAGATGACGGCATCGATGCTGTCGGGACACCGCATCATCCCGCCCTACGGCATGAACGGCGGCGGTGAAGGCAAGCTCGGACACAACTACGTTGAACGCCTCGACGGATCCGTGACAGAACAGGGCGGCACGGATTCGACGGAAGTGTATGATGGCGATGTGTACGTGATCGAGACGCCCGGCGGAGGCGGTTATGGTACGCCATGACGTTCTATGAAAAACCCACCGATCTGCGGGCCGCCTGCCGCACAGGCGACTATGACGGCCCGACATCCGGCCACGCACAGGGCTATGTGCAGGCCAATATGGTTATCCTGCCTGCCGCCGATGCGGCAGAATTCAGGCAGTTCTGCAAAAAAAACCCAAAGCCGTGCCCGGTGCTGGAAATTCTCGATCCCGGCGACCCCGAGCCGAAAAATTGTGCGCCGGGTGCCGATATCCGCACCGATCTGTCGCGTTATCGTGTTTTTCGCGACGGCGAACCGGTAGGTGACGTCACCGATATTTCAGACGTGTGGGAGGACGATTTCGTGACCTTTCTGCTCGGCTGTTCCTTCACTGCCGAAGAGGCGCTGATCGCCGCCGGGCTGGAGCCGCGTCACATCAAGGAAACCGGCATCGTGCCGATGTTCCGCACCACAAAATCGACCGAAGGCGCTGGCAAATTCACCGGTCCCTTCGTCGTCAGCATGCGGCCCTATACACCGGAGGATGCGCAGCGCGCCGCCGACGTGACCGAAAAGTATCCGATGGCTCATGGCGGGCCGATCCAGATCGGGAGTCCGGACGCGCTCGGCATCCGTGACATTAACGCGCCCGAATATGGCGAGCCGGTCACCATCGAGGACGGTGAGGTGCCGGTGTTCTGGGCCTGTGGCGTCACCCCGCAGGAAGCCATCCGCAATGCCAAACCTCGGATCGCGGTCACCCATGCGCCGGGGTACATGTTTGTCTCCGATCTCGAGTCGGACAGCGGGAAGGTCTGAAGGATGGATGGCGACGCGGGCCAGATCGGGACGGCGGTCGATATCCTGCGGCAGCGGTTTGGAGATCGGCTGACCACCAATGACACGATCCGGGACCGTCACGGGACCGACGAATCCTATCACGCGCCGAAAGCGCCCGATGCCGTGGTGTTCCCCCAAACCCGTGAGGAGGTGCAGGAAATCGTCCGGATCTGTGCCGGACACCGCACTCCGATTATACCGTTCGGGGTCGGCACGTCGCTTGAAGGCCACATCGCGGCACTGCAGGGCGGTGTCAGTATCGATCTTGGGCAGTTGAATTCGGTCTTTCGGGTCAACGCCGCTGATCTCGACGTCACTGTCGAAGCCGGCGTGACGCGCAAACAACTGAATAAGCACCTGCGCGATACGGGCCTGTTCTTTCCCATCGATCCCGGCGCGGACGCGACAATCGGCGGCATGTCGGCGACGCGGGCATCGGGGACCAACGCCGTGCGTTACGGCACGATGCGCGAAAACGTCCTGTCGCTGGGAGTGGTGCTGCCGGACGGGAAATACATCCGCACAGGCAAGCGGGCGCGGAAGTCGTCCGCCGGTTACGATCTTACCCGTATGTTCGTCGGTTCCGAGGGCACGCTTGGCGTCATCACAGACATCACGCTCCGGCTTTACGGCATACCGGAAATGATTTCATCGGCGATCTGCACCTATCCGACCGTCGACGATGCGGTCAACACGGTCATTCTGACCATCCAGTCCGGTGTACCGATCGCCCGGATCGAGCTGATCGACGAGGTTCAGATGCAGGCGCTAAACAAGTTCGCCGGTTTGGGATATGCGGAATGGCCCACGCTGTTCTTCGAATTTCATGGCACCGAGGCCGGAGTTGCCGAACAGATCGAAAGCGTCAAAACCATCAGCGACGATTTTGGCGGGGCCGATTTCGCCTGGGCCAGCAAGGCGGAGGATCGCTCGAAGCTATGGCAGGCGCGGCACGACGCGCATTACGCGAATATGCAGCTACGCCCGGGTGCGAAGGCGTGGCCTACCGATGTCTGCGTACCTATATCACGCCTCGGCGAATGCATTGCGGAGACGCGGAAGGACATCGAAGAATCCGGCCTGCTCGCACCTATTGTCGGCCATGTCGGCGACGGAAATTTTCATGTCGACATGGTGCTGAACCCCGATGACGGGGACGAAGTTGCCCGGGCCGTGGCGCTAAACGAACGGCTGGTCAGCCGGGCGCTGTCAATGGACGGCACGTGTACCGGCGAACATGGCGTCGGTTACGGTAAGATCGACAAGTTAGTCGAGGAACACGGCGAGACGGCGATAGACGTAATGCGCGGTCTGAAACAGTCGATCGATCCCCTGAACCTTATGAACCCAGGGAAGATCGTGCGGCTGTAACCAGCTACGGAAACTGCAATCAGCGATGCGGGGGCGTTTCCCGCTTCTTGCCATCCAGTTTGCGAATACGATCGGTCTCCGTTTTCTGCGCCGTTTCCTTTTCAGACTTGGTACGGCCGAACCTGACGCGGTTCTCCGCTGCGCGCTTTTCCTTTTCGTGGCGCCTGCGTTTTTTGCGGAACTGGTTCAAATTTACGACATCCGCCATTCAACTGCGTCCTTCAAACCGCAATATACAATCACTATCTTTAAACAATACCCAACTATCCAGCGTGCGAAAACCAAGCACGGCGCACGCTCGTCACGGAGGATCGGATGAAAAAGGCTGCCTACGGCTTTGGCGGGTTTGTCGTATTACTTGTTGCCGCTGCGTTGATTGTTCCCAGTCTGGTCAACTGGAATTCCTACAAGGCCGAGATTGCCGCGGAGGCCCAGAAAGCAACGGGCAGGACGCTGGAAATCGCCGGCGATCTGGAACTCGGCATTCTGCCGACACCGCATGTGCGTGTTTCGGATGTCCGTTTTGCCAATGTCTCGGGCAGTACGGCTCCGCACATGGCAACGCTCAAGGAGTTCCGGGCAAGCGTGAAACTGCTGCCATTGCTGACCGGCAGTGTCGAAGTTGCCAGCGTCGAACTGATCGAACCCGTGATCGAACTGGAAAAAAGGGCCGATGGTTCCGGTAACTGGGAGGTCTCACCGCCGGTAAAAGCCGGTGCGGGGTCCGGAACTAAAGAAGCCGGGCCTAGTGAAAGCGGCAAATCCGACCCGCAGGCGTTCAGCCTCGATCGCTTGCGGATTGAGCAGGGCACTGTCGTCTATCGCGATGCCGCCGCCGGAACGGTTCAGCGACTGGAAAATCTGGAGGCCGATCTGTTGGCCGGTTCTCTGCAGGGCCCGTTCACCGTCAAAGGTGGGGTTCGGATGATGGGTGTGTCTCTGACGATCGAAGGTCGTGTCGGGAGGTTCGCGGAGAAAAGCGCGGTACCCTTCGATATCGCTTTCGGGACACCTCAAACCCTGACCCGGATCAATCTGAAAGGAAATGTTACAGATATTGAAACGGAGCCGGTTCTTAGCGCGACGCTGGACGGCAGGGGTGACAATCTCGGAGCGCTTGTCGGGGCGTTGTCAGCCCAACAAGCACCCGCGATCTTGGGCCAGCGGTTTTCGATCGCCGCGTTGATCAAAGGCAGCGTCGATCATGTGAACGTCAACGATATCGGGATTTCTCTTGGGCAATCCAAGATAGAAGGCGACGTGAAAGTCCGTCTTGATGGGCCGGTGCAGGTTGATGCATCTTTGCGATCCAAAACCGTTAATGTGGACGAGTGGCTGACGGTGGCGGCAAAACCGTCTGCACCTGCGGCGCCGGCTTCCGTTTCCGGACCCGGCGCCACCACACCGGCTGATGGTTCGAAGGCAGTGGCAGACGAGAAAACGCTGTCTGGTGGTCTGCCGAACAATGTTCAGGTCAATTTCGCGCTCGATATATCCCAAGCGATTTTACGGAAGGGCAGCGTTCGTGATATCCGGGTGCAGGCAGGACTGGTCGACGGTGCGCTGATCCTCAACACATTCACGGCGACATTGCCTGGGTCGAGCCGGGTGAACGCGTCCGGCCGTATAACAGCGCCACAGGGCGTCATGATGTTTAAAGGTAAAACTTCGTTCCAGACAGCCAGCCTCCGGTCAGTGTTGCGATGGCTCGAGATGGATATTGCCGGTCTTCCCGCCGACAGGCTCCGCCGTTTTGCCTTTTCGTCGGACATGGTCGGCACGGCCCGGCAGGTTCAGATTACGAATATTGAGGGGCAGCTGGATGCCTCGCGGATGAGCGGCGGGGTGACTGTCGCGTTACGAGAACGTCCGGCATTTGGCGCAAGCGTTAGCATCGACCAACTGAATATCGATGATTATCAGATTAAGCCCGCCAACGCACAGAAACCCGGGGCGGGAGGCGTCGCGCAGCCAAATGAGGGTGAAGTAGCCGCGCCCGTGACGGCAGAGCTGTCGTCACCGGGTCCGTTAGCGGCGCTAAACGAATTCGACGCAAATCTGCAGCTACGGATCGAAAACGTAAACTACCAAAAGACGGCGATCCGCGGTGTCCGCGTCGATGGCAGCCTCTTGAATGGCAAGCTGACCTTAAGTGACGCTAGTATACGCAATCTCGCCGGCACCAGCATACGGTTGGCCGGAACGGTATCCGGACAGGAGGGAATCCCGCGGTTTAACGGTACGGTATCGGCTGCGTCCAACAACCTGACGGGTTTGCTCCGCGTCGCCGGGATTGAAAGCTCGGTATCGCCCCGCAGACTCGGAAAGATGCGCCTGACCGCGAAGACGAAGGTTACCGCCGAGCGGGTTACGCTCGACGCCGATCTACAGCTTGCCGAGGCCCGGACCCGACTGACAGGCAGTATCGACGACCTGCCCGGAACACCGTTATTCGATATCTCGCTCGATAGCCGACATCCTGAAATGGCGCGCCTCGCAGCACTGTTTTCCGACGGCCGCCCCGGTCCGAGGGCGGGTCCCCTGACTGTTAAGGCGAACGTGAAGGGCAATATGACCGCTCTAGACGTGGCGGCAACGACTGGCATGAATGGAGGATCGCTGAAAATAGCAGGCAAGGTGAATGCATTGCTGACAACGCCACGGCTGGATCTCGGCGTCGATCTGAACCAACCGGATTTCGTCAAGTTCGTCCGCATGTTCGACCCTGGATATACGCCGTCGAAGCGCCGCCTCGGATCGCTCAAACTGACCGCCAAATTGCAAGGAACCGACCGTGATCTGTCGATCCGCAATCTGACCGGCAATGTCGGGCCGACCATGATTTCCGGTAGCGGTACTTATGTCGAAAAATCGCCCAGACCGGCTGTGAAGCTAGCCTTAAAATCCTCGGTAATCACGCTGAGCGATTATCTCGAAGCGTCGTCCCAGCTGTCCCGGCCGAGTAAATCGGCAACAGGTCAATCGGCTGCAGGCAGGCAGCCTGCTTCCCAACCCGGCAGTCGGTGGTCACGCGAAACGATCGATACGGGCGCCCTCGGTCTAGTCGATGCGGATATAGATCTTGGCGCGGATGCCCTGCTTTACAAAAGCTACCGCGTAAACCAGCCAAAAATTCTTGCCACCCTCAAGAACAGAATTCTCGATATACGACAGATTACCGGCAAGATGTTTGAAGGAAGTTTCGAGATGAAGGCCCGTATGGATATGCGTAAAACTCCGGATGTACAGTCGACGATCAAGGTTGTGAATGCCCGCGTCGATAACGCATTTTTTGCCGGTGAATCTTTTGACGTCGAAGCCGGCAACCTTTCACACGATCTTACAATCAGATCGAGGGGCCAAAGCCAGTACGACATGATCCGCCGTTTGAACGGGAATGGTCAGCTCACGGTAACTGACGGTGTCGTGCGCGGGTTTGATCTGCGTGCGCTGACCCGGGTATTGAGAGGCGCGGACCTGGCGAATTTGCTGAATCTTATGCCTGCCGCGATTGCTTCGATCGGAAAGACGAGGACCACCAAGTTTTCATCCCTTAAGGGAACTATCCAGATTGCCAACGGCGTGGTGTCGACCCGAGATGCCCTGCTCATGTCCGACGGTGGCGATATTTCCGCAGCGGGTACCGTCAATTTGCCGGGGTGGGACATGAAAATGATTGCGGATATTCGGCCGCGAAAAGTGCGGGAAATACCCAATTTGAGAGTCACTCTGACCGGTCCGCCCGATCAACCGAACGCCCGCTTCAATTTCGATGAACTGACAAAAGACTCGATCACGCGGGGGATCGGCGGTTTGCTGAAAAAGGTCCTGCCGGGTGTCGACTCAAGATCGAACCCCAGTTCAGGGTCGCGTTCCCAAAGTCAGCAGCAACACAGGAACTTGGATCCTACACAGGAATTGATCAAGAATATTTTCAGGGGGTTGGGGCGATAAACTTTATCTGCCTGCGGCGGCTCTGAGGTTGGCCAGAACAAACAATCTGATCGCAGACGACAGGTTGGTCTCACGATCTCCGTCGATCGCTGCGATCATTGCATTGAGTGAAGTGTGGTTTTGTTTAGCGATATGGACTAATTCGGCCCAAAACTCGTCTTCAAGCGAGATGCTGGTCCGGTGACCTGAAATCGTGACGGATCTTTTTCGAAGCATATTGCTACTATTCGCCTTCTGTGGAAGTGGGGCCAGCCACCTTTTCCGGACGGACCCAATAGTCGAACCCGGCTTGTAAAGACGTTGGATCTGGGCGTACCAAAAAATTTTCGGCGGGCACGTGGATACCCCCGACACTGTCAGCCTCAACGCGGTGTTTCGATTTGTCCATTCGCCTGTCACTTTTGCTTTTTCGCGCGCCTAGCTGCTTAGTGGGCGGTATCGGCCCACGTGCTACGCCCACGATCGCCACCAAGAAACCACTTAAACTATCTGCCGGTACGACATTTCGATCAGCTTGGATTTCTATTCAAACGTCAAAGTGCCAGGACCTGCCGCTTCGTAGTCGTCGCAATTTCCATCGTCAACTTTGAAGAAGGGGTCGTCCTACGCGATCAGGCAGAACGTCCCCCTGTCAACGATGCCACCGTATCCGCCGAACATGCGGCGCCCTGTTACAAGGCAATCAGCGTGAGGCGGGCGGTGAGGTCGTCTCGGGTGGCTCTGTCGATCGACATTGGGCCTTACTGTATGATATTGCCCAATTTTACGATAATCCCCGCGGGAGGTAATTATGGCTGGAGTCGTCGAGCACAAGCTGAAAGGCATGGGCCTGGCGCTGCCTGAAACCGCGAGCCCCAAGGTTGCCAAGATTCTTAATTGGAAGCGAAGCGGCAATCTGTTGTTTGTATCCGGCCAGGTACCTAGGGTGAACGGCGAGATTTCTTGGATTGGCAAAGTCGGCCGGGAGTATTCGCTGGAGCAGGGACAGGCAGCGGCGCGGGACAGCGCGCTGATGGTGCTGGCCTGCATCAACGAAGCTGTCGGGGATCTCGACAATGTGAGGGAGATTGTACGTATCAAAGGCTACATCAATGTCGATCCGGATTTCACAGATGTGTCAGCCTGCCTGAACGGCGCTTCCGAGCTGTTTATAGAGCTTTTTGGCGATTCTGGTCGCCATTCCCGAACGGCGATTGGCGCAGCCTCGATGCCGTTCGGCGTCGCGATCGAGGTCGAAGGGGTTTTCGAGGTCGAATAGAACTTGAAAGGGCGGCGCCTATCTTCAGCATTAAGGCGCTGTTTTCTTCTCTCTATTCGATGCTTTGGCGTTCCAATGCCTCATCCCCCGATTTCTATCATCGATATAAAACACCGGAACATCAAAAACCCGGTTTGGTTAACTCCTTCTAAAAAGACAGAGAGAGAACGGGAGCGGCGCTTTTAATTCGCAAGTGGGTCGATACCGATTTCGGGATACAGACCTGCTTCACGTGCGCGCTGGCGCATCAGGGCATATACTAGGTCGATCATCGGGGTCTTGACACCGAGTATGCGTCCCAGTTCGACGACGGCACCGGTTATACCGTCGACTTCCATAGGTCGGCCCGCCTCCAAGTCCTGAAGGATGGATGTTTTGTGGCCCGCAACCCGGCGGGTTCCTTCCAGACGTTCGGCGATGGTGGCAGTGAATTCAACACCCAGCGCTTCACCGACACCCTGGACCTCTTCCATGATAGCAATGCCGAGCGACTGCAGGTCCTCGCCTTTCACCAACGGGCCCAGTTTTGACATGGTCAAAACTGCCATTGGACTGAACGAAACGTTACCCCACATCTTGATCCAGACTTCGCTGCGGATGTCGCCGCCGGTCGGCGCGGAAAGGCCCGCCGTTTCAAGCAGAGCCGCAATTTCGGAAAGACGGCCCGACTGCGTCCCGTCTGGTTCGCCCAGCGCAAAAACCCGATTTCCAATATTTCGTACTACGCCTGGCGCTTCGACAATATTGCTGGACGTGATCACGCATCCGATGACGCGCTGATTGCCGATGGCGCTCGCTATCCGGGCGCCTGGGTCGACCGTTTGCAATGTGTGTCCTTCCAGTTCGCCGCCATGGGCATAAAAGTACCAGAAGGGTATCCCGTTCTGCGCCGAGACGACTACGGTGTCGGGGCCGATCAATGGTTTCATAGCGTCCGCGGCGACGGTCAGCGAATGGGCTTTGGCGGACAGAAAAATGACGTCCTGAATACCCAGATCGCCGGGAGTGTCGGTTGCAGGGACGTCGACGACGAATTCGTTGTCTTGGGTGATTACCTTCAGCCCATTGGCCTGAAGTGACGACAGATGCTCGCCGCGGGCAACGAGGGATACGTCGGCGTGTCCTTGCGCGACCATGCCGCCGACAAATCCGCCGACAGCGCCGGCACCGAATACGCAGAATTTCATGTGACTTCCCGAAGTTCACGATGTCTGGCCGCCAGTGTATGCCACGGTTCGGCCGACCACCAACGCCGCGCCGCTCCGGAAGGGGAAGGAAGGACGAATATTCTTGTGCCTCCGAGACGAACAGGCTGTTCGCCGTAATCCGTTATGCTCATGCCCAGTGTTTTCAGCAGAAACAGCCCTGCCGGGCGTTTACCGGTAAAAGCCAGAATCGCCGGGGCAGCAGCTTCCACTTTGGCATGCAGGGCATCTGCATTATATGCCGCCGATGACAGCCCGACGTCCATGCCGGCTTCATGTTTGGCAAGATCGGTCAGGCCGATCCCTAACGACAACAATTCCTGAAATTCCGCGGGCGCAAAGAGATGCGGGGTGAGGCCAGATTCATGCAAGACCGTCCAGAAACGGTTGCCCGGACCGGCATAATACGCACCCACGCGCGCAGATGCGGAACTCGCTGCTGACCCGCAGAACATCGTCGTCAGTCCGGGTTCGATAAGGTCCGGCAACACCGCCATCGGTGGAGATCAGATATTTGCGAAGAAGTCGTTACCTTTGTCGTCAACAACGATGAAGGCGGGGAAGTCCTCCACCTCGATCCGCCAAATCGCCTCCATCCCAAGTTCCGGATATTCAACGCATTCGACTTTCTTGATGCAGTCCTGCGCCAGGCGAGCGGCCGGGCCGCCGATGGAACCGAGATAGAACCCGCCATGCTCTTTGCAGGCATCGGTAACCTGTTTCGAACGATTACCTTTCGCCAACATCACGTGGGAACCGCCCTTCGCCTGGAATTCCGCAACGTAGGAATCCATGCGCCCGGCAGTTGTTGGGCCGAAAGAACCGGAAGCGTATCCGTCCGGCGTCTTAGCGGGACCGGCATAGTAGATCGCATGATTTCGGAAATGGTCCGGCATGCGCTCGCCCGCGTCCAGGCGTTCCTTGATCTTTGCGTGCGCTGCGTCGCGGGCGACGATCATCGGACCCGTCAGAGACAGGCGCGTTTTGACCATGCAGCCGCTTAGAATTTCGCGGATATCGTCCATGGGTTTAGTCAGGTCTATCTCGACGACCTTTTCTGGAAGGTCGCCGGTTTCGATTTCCGGCATATACTTGGCCGGGTTCATTTCTAGTTGTTCGATGAAAATGCCGTCCTTAGTAATCTTACCCAGCGCCTGACGGTCTGCGGAGCACGACACGCCAAGCCCGATGGGTACGCTGGCGCCGTGGCGCGGGAGCCTTACGACGCGTACGTCGTGACAAAAGTATTTGCCACCGAACTGCGCGCCAATTCCCATTTTGCGCGTTAACTCGAGAATTTTTCCTTCCATCTCAAGGTCGCGGAACGCCTGACCAAATTCGTTGCCGTGGGTTGGCAGGTTGTCCAGGTATCGCGTACTGGCGAGTTTGACCGTTTTTAGGTTCAACTCGGCGGAAGTGCCGCCAATAACTACCGCAAGGTGATACGGAGGGCAGGCAGCTGTTCCCAGGGTCCGGATTTTTTCGTCCAGAAAAGCAACCATTTTCTCTTCATTCAGAACTGCGGGCGTTTGCTGATAAAGGAACGTCTTGTTCGCCGATCCTCCGCCCTTGGCGATGAACAGGAACTTGTAGGCATCGCCGGCCGTCGAATAGACGTCCACCTGTGCGGGCAGGTTGTTGCCGGTATTCACTTCCTGAAACATCGACAGTGGTGAGACGTTTGAGTAGCGCAGATTTCGCTCCTGATAGGTCTTTAGCACGCCATCGGAAATCGCGGCTTCATCGTTGCCTTTCACCCAGACGTTTTGGCCTTTCTTGCCCATCACGATGGCAGTGCCGGTGTCTTGGCACATCGGCAGGATACCGCCGGATGCGATATTGGCGTTCTTAAGCAAATCCAGGGCAACGAACCGGTCATTGTCGGACGCTTCGTCGTCTTCGAGGATATTCGAAAGCTGCTGCAGGTGGCTGGGCCGCAAATAATGGGCAATGTCGCCAAACGCCTCGGCAGTCAGCAATTTGATGCCTTCTGGATCGACGACAAGCACTTCTTCACCATCGAACTCAGCGGTCGATACGAACTCAGATGTCAGCTTGCGATACTCGGTGGTGTCTTTGCCGAGCGGAAACATCTCGTGAAAAGTGTTGTCAGCCATTGTTCAGGCTCCGCTTTGGGTCTGTTGGTAGGGTATCAAATTTTCTTTTTACGGAACGCGTCGAGAGCGACGACTTCGCCGGTCTTTTGATCGCCACTATCCTGATCATCGTCTTCTCCCGGCTGGCCGCTGTCGTCACCCGATGTGCGATCTATGATGTCTTCCGCTGGGTCCAAATACTGAGGGTCCATGGCATCAGTCAGCTCGTCACCCATCGTAGGTTTGAATTGGAGCCCGAAGTTGACGGATGGGTCGGCAAAACCGACGACGGCATCGAACGGGATTAACAAACGTTCGTTTTTGCCCGAGAAACTGAGTGTAATTTCAAAGGCGTTTTCCGAAATCTCCAGGCCCCAGAACTGGTACTGAAGAACGATGGTCATTTCATCGGGGTATTTCGCAATGAGACGGTCTGCGATTTTCACGCCTTCGTGTTCGGTCCGGAATGTAATGTATAGATGGTGCTCACCAGGTAGACCGTCTTCAGCGACCCGCAGCAGGACACTGCGCACGACACCCTTCATCGCCCGCTCTACCAGAGCCTGATAATCCATCAAATCTTCCGACATGGCGGCGGAACTCTTATGGCATGCTGGACGAAACCGCAAGCCGAACGTGTATTTTCCGTCGACGCAGCACCACTCCGGCCGTCTCCCCTCTCAAGCCTCCACGAGGGCCCCGTTGTGGGGCATCGGGAGGCGGAGCGGGCCGTCACCGATAGAGTTTTAAAAAGAGCCTAAGTGGAGGGACTTCTGTTGCCCGGCGTCCCTCCGAACCGCGCTTACCTAATAATTAGGCAGCGAGGGCCAAATCGTTATCATTGGCACTTGTAAAAACGGCCCGCTAACGGCGGTACCATACCGGGCAAAAAACCTGTCTTTAGACACGTGTCGATCCTATTTCGCCCCCATACCGTGCGCCGGATCCCGCAGGATACCGGCGAAAACGGAAATTTGGTGGAGGCGCCGGGTACTGCCCCCGGGTCCACTGTGCTTATTACACAAGCCGTTTATCGCCATAGCCGGCAAGCCGGCGCTATTAACATAGGGTGATTCGGCCTTAAATTAAAGTGAACCTCCAAAAGCGGAAACAGGGCAAATCAGGCAGAATCAGGGGACATGCAGCAATATCTCGAACTCATGCGCCGCGTTCGCCACAACGGCGCGCGCAAGCAAGACCGCACAGGAACCGGCACGTACAGCGTGTTCGGGCACCAGATGCGCTTCGATCTGGCGGAGGGTTTTCCGCTGGTTACGACCAAGAAGATCCATACCAAATCGGTTATCCACGAACTTTTATGGTTCCTGAAGGGCGATACCAATATCGCCTATCTGAACGATCATGGAGTATCGATCTGGGACGAATGGGCGGACGAAGATGGCGATCTAGGCCCGGTGTATGGCGCCCAGTGGCGGTCCTGGGGTGTCGGTGACGGCACCACGGTCGACCAGATTTCGAATGTGGTCGATCAGATCAGGACCAATCCGGATTCGCGGCGCCTGATCGTCAGCGCCTGGAACGTGCCGCAGATCGAAAACATGGCGCTGCCCCCATGTCATTGCCTGTTTCAGTTCTATGTCGCCGACGGAAAACTGTCGTGTCAACTATATCAGCGCAGCGCTGATATATTTCTCGGCGTGCCGTTCAACATCGCGTCTTACGCGCTGCTGACGCTGATGATCGCGCAGGCGACAGGGCTGCAGCCAGGCGATTTCGTTCACACACTGGGCGATGCGCATCTTTACGCCAATCATATCGAGCAGGCCGACCAGCAGTTGCTGCGCGATCCATATCTGCTGCCAAGGATGTCGCTGAATTCCGCGGTTGACGATATATTCGGATTTACCTACGACGATTTCACCCTGGATGGGTATCGCTTCCACCCGCATATCCCGGCCGCCGTCGCGGTCTGACGATTTGCGAGTTTCACTGATCGTCGCCGTCGCGGAAAACGGCATCATTGGCCGCGATGGAGAACTGCCGTGGAAGTTGTCCGGCGACCTTCGATATTTCAAGGCAGTGACGATGGGCAAACCCATCGTCATGGGACGCAAGACATACGATTCAATCGGCCGGCCTTTGCCCGGCCGATTGAATCTCGTCATTACCCGAAATGCGGATTTCACGGCGGATGGGGTCGAGGTCTTTTATTCGCTGGAAGAGGCCGTTGAAGGAGCGAAATCGCTCGGCGGCGACGAGACATTTATTATCGGCGGTGCTGCCTTGTACGAGGAGGCTCTTTCGATTGCGGATCGGATTTATCTGACTGAAGTGCACGCTGAGGTCATCGGCGACGTGTCGTTTCCGGCGGGTTTATCTTCCGGCTGGATCGAAACTTCGCGTGAACGGCATGAAGCGGGCAAGCAAGACGATTTCGATTACTCGTTCCTCGTTCTCGACCGTGTCACAACTGTGTGAATTGTCGGACCTCTTTTTCTCCGTGTTTGCCAACCGTTAACCTTCTGGTTTAAATCTGTTTTCCGGAATTGATGAACCGGACACGGGGACGGAAATTGCAGCTGCTTTCAGCACTTGTTTTAATTTTGACGCTGACGCTCGGCGGGCCTTTGCAGGCCGGTTCCGGCGACGTCGCCATGTTGACGCCGTTCAAGGCTGATCGCGTGGTGGTGCTGAAGGGCGAGCGCCGGCTGGTGCTGATGCGCGGTGACCGGGTGCTAAAAGTTTATCGCGTGGCGCTGGGCCGGTATCCCGAGGGCCATAAGTCACGTCAAGGGGACGCGAAAACGCCGGAAGGCAGTTACACTATCGACTACCGGATCGACTCAGATCGATCGAAGTTTTATAGAGCTCTGCATATCTCGTATCCGAATGAGCGTGATCGGGCCCGCGCTGCCCAGCTTGGCGTCGACCCCGGCGGCCAGATCATGATCCACGGTCTGCCAACCAATTGGAGCGCTAAGGACGTTGGTCATCCGAAGCTGGACTGGACGCAGGGCTGCATTGCGCTGACCAACCGGGAAATGGACGAAATCTGGCAGATGGTTTCCGACGGCACCCGGATCGAAATCCACCCCTAGTTTTCGCCCATCGGCGAGCTCCATTTTATGCTTCTCTGGTCGTCAAATAGGTCGCAGTGTTTGATGTCGGACAACTAACACTATTCGATCCATGATCTCGCCCGGGAGGTCGAGCGATAGCGCGACCTGCGTGGATCGAAGCGGTCAGACAATCCGATAATCGCTCAGAGCAAGGCGCCCATGACTAAAACCTCCTGAACGCTGGCGGACAGTGTTGCCTAACGCAGTGTCCGAATTCCTGCTTCCCGCGCTGTGTCAGAGAGAATTGCCGCCGAGACGTACTACACGTTTACCCCACATACTTCCGCTACCGCCAGCGCGACAACCGATAGCCACGTCGGGGATGCATGTGCGGTCCCCGTCATTCTGAGACCTTCCGGAAAGCGGCAATCCGTTAGAACGTCGCCGATACGAAGTTACTTACGCTGATGCCGGTCCCGGCACGAAGACGGAACTGGCTGTTACCGGCCCGTCGCAGATGGCGCGGTTGGTTCCAACCATGTGTTCCATATGCGCTTGTACCGAACGTGCTGCCGCGCCATGCATTTTCTCCGGCAAATGCGTGTAGATCCGGCGCACTAGTTCTGGGATCGTGTCTGCACCTTCATCCAGAAATTTTGCGATCTGTGCCTCGCGCATCAGCCGATGGTTCAAATAGGCCTGGACGAAGGGTTTGGTGTTGGTAATTTCAGGGCCATGACCAGGTAGATAGAGATCCTCGTCGCGGGCGAGGCACACCCGCAGGCTGTCCAGGTATTCCCGCATATTGCCGTCGGGCGGCGACACGATGGTGGTGTTCCAACCCATCACGTGATCTCCCGAAAACAGCAGATTGTTCTCTTTTAGCGCGAAACAATGATGGTTCGACATGTGCCCGGGCGTATGAACCGCTTCCAGCGTCCATCCCGGGCCGGCAATGATGTCGCCATTCGCGATCTCCTCGTCGGGCGCGAAATCCTCCTGATGCGCCTCCACTGTCTGGCCGCCGTTCAGAGGGCTGGGATAGGTACCAACGATGGGTGCGTCCACCAGCTGTTTCAGCCAATTGGATGCCGGCGAATGGTCCATATGGGTGTGGGTGACAACTATGTGGGTTACCGTCTCACCGGCCAGAGCGTCTTTGATGTTTTCGACATGCTGCTCGATCATCGGTCCGGGATCGATCACCGCGACCTCGCCCTCGCCGACGATGTAGGTGTTGGTGCCGACATGGGTGAAGGCACTGGGGTTTTCGGCGACAATGCGACGCACGCCCGACGCGACGCCTTGAGCGGTGCCATATTCATATGCCATTTCCTTGCGGAACGGTATGTCGGCGGAACTCATATCCCGTGTGCTTTCGTCTATTCGAAGGAAATATTTGGAGTCGGGGTTTGCGATGCGCTGCTGCCTACTTTGGCCCATACCGATTCCGCGATGGCGCGGTACGCTCTCGAATAATCCCCTTCGGGGTCAGCTGCCACTATCGGCGTGCCGTTGTCGCCGCCTTCCCTGATGGCCATTTCCAGCGGAATCTCGCCCAGAAAGTCGACCCCAATCTGGGTGGCGGCCTGCGCGGCCCCGCCGTGGGCAAAGATATCGGACCGCTCGCCGCAGTTCGGACAAAGGAAGTAACTCATGTTTTCGACGATCCCAAGAACCGGCACGTCCACTTTGCGGAACATGTTGAGTCCTTTCTTGGCATCGATCAGGGATAGATCCTGAGGGGTCGACACGATGACCGCGCCAGCCAGCGGAACCCTCTGCGCCATCGTTAGCTGGGCGTCGCCGGTGCCCGGCGGCATGTCGACAACGAGAACATCTTGCGGGCCCCAGTCCACATCGCCCATCATCTGTTCCAGCGCACCCATCACCATCGGGCCGCGCCAGATCATGGCCGTGTCCTGAGGCACGAGGAAACCGATCGACATGCACGTCACGCCGTGCGCTTCCATCGGGATGATCGTTTTCCCGTCGGGTGATGATGGCCGGCCGGTGATACCCATCATAGTCGGCAGCGAGGGGCCGTAGATGTCGGCATCCAGCATGGCGGTGCGCAGGCCCATCTGGCGAAACGCGACGGCGAGGTTAGCGGCGGTGGTTGATTTTCCGACCCCGCCCTTGCCAGAGGCGACAGCGACAATCGCACCGACCTGCGGGAGCAGTTCCTTTTGCTGTTGTTGCGGTTCCTGGCTTTTTTGTGGCTGCTGCTGCGGTTCGGGTTGTGCTTCGCGATGAGCCGTCATCACGGCTGTGACGGACAGAATTCCGCCTAACGATTTTACGGCATCTTCGGCGGCTTTGCGGACGGGTTCCATCTTTTCCGCGTCTGCCGGATCGATTTCCAGTGCAAATTGGACGTGTCCGTCCTTTACCACGAGGTTATTTATGACGCCGGAATCAACAATATTTTGGTCGGAGTCGGGTAGATTTATGCCACTTAAGGCTGTTTGAATTTCGGATTCGGTGGGGTGCGCCATGCTTGACTTCTCCGGCGGGGTCACAATATCGACAACATATAGGAAAAGACCCGCATTGCACACACGGGCTAGCTATCATATAAGGCGCGCGGTCGGGTAGAAAGGCCCCGTCCACACGAAATCAGCTTTCAGTAACGTTCGAACGTTCATAATGTCCGCAATAACTCTCATAGATAGGAATTAGAGTCATGCCATGGAAACAGCAAGGCGGGGGCGGAGGCGGCCCTTGGGGAGGCGGCGGTAACGGCGGCGGACAAGGACCCTGGGGCGGCAAGCCGTCCGGCGGTGGAAGCGGCGGCGGTTCAGGCGGACAGCCCGACATCGAGGACCTGATCCGCAAAGGCCAGGACCGGGTGAAAAACATTCTGCCCGGCGGTTTCGGCAGTGCACGTGGAGTTATTATCGCTCTACTTCTTGTTATTACCGTCTGGCTGCTCAGCGGGCTATACCGTGTGCAGCCGGGTGAAAACGGTATCGAACTTCTTTTCGGCCGTTACGTTAACACCACTCAGCCGGGCCTGAATTTTTGGGCGCCGTGGCCGATCGGCTCCGTTCAGAAGCCCAACGTCGAGAAAACTAACCAGACAAACATCGGTTTCCGGTCTCTCGGCTCGGTTGGACGCAACGACAATGTCCGCGATGTCGCCGAGGAAAGCTTGATGCTGACCGGTGATCAGAACATCATCGATATCGACTTCGTTGTTCAGTGGCGTATCAAGAATGCACCGAACTTCCTGTTCAACATTCGGGACCCTCAGACGACCGTAAAATTGGCCGCAGAAAGTTCGATCCGTGAAATTGTCGGTCAGACGCCGCTCGAAGAAGTGCTGGCGACCAAGCGAACCGAGGTGGAAGCCAAAACCCGCGACGTGCTGCAGCGGATAATGGACGATTACAAGGCCGGCGTGTTTATCGCTGACGTCAAGATGCAGAAAGTCGATCCGCCGCAGAAAGTCATCGACGCCTTTAACGACGTTCAGCGCGCCCGTCAGGACAAGGAGCGCCAGCAGAACGAAGCCGAAGCATACCGAAACGACATCGTGCCGAAGGCAAAGGGTGAGGCGTCGCGCCAGCTTGAGCAGGCCGCCGCCTACCGCGAGCGCTTGATCAAGGAAGCGGACGGTGAAGCCAAGCGGTTCCTGTCGGTCTACGACGCCTACAAAACCGGCAAGGACGTCACGACGCGCCGATTGTACTTGGAACGGATGCAGGATGTTCTGAGCAAGTCTGAAAAGGTTATCGTCGACAAAGGGCAGGGCGGTGCCGGTGTGGTACCTTATCTACCGCTGCCCGAGCTTAAGAAACGTTCGCAGGGAGCAACCCAATGACAAATCTGAGACTCATTGTCCTGGGCGTCGTCGTCATCATTGGCGGGATTGTTGCCTTCAGCTCGCTTTACACAGTGCACCAGACCCAGCAGGCCCTCATTCTGGAATTCGGGCAGCCGCGGCACGAAGAACCCCGGCCCGGCCTCCACGCGAAGCTGCCGTGGCGGACGGCGACGTACTATGACAAGCGTATCCTTAGCCTCGACCCCCCGGCGCAGGAAATTATCCTCGCCGACCAGAAGCGAATTAACGTCGATGCCTTCGTTCGCTACCGCATTGTTTCACCGTTGCGGTTCAAGCTGCGTGCCGATACCGAAATCAACTTCATCGACATTTTTGGCCGCATTCTGAATTCGGCGGTTAGAGCCGAGGTCGGTCGAGTTCTTCTTGCGGACATGCTCTCCAGCAAGCGCGACAATGTGATGAGCCGGATCACCACCGAGTTGAAACGTCAGGCCAAGGATTTCGGCATTGTAGTGGTCGATGTCCGGATCGGCCGGACCGATCTGCCGCCGACGACTAGTGAATCGGTTTACAACCGGATGCGCTCGCAGCGTGTCGCCCAGGCAGCGAAGCTACGCGCCGAGGGCGCCGAGATCAAAGCACGGATTCAGGCGGAGGCCGAACGCGAACGAACGGTTATTCTCGCCGAAGCCCAACGGAAAGCGCAGATATTGCGTGGTGAAGGCGAAGGCCAGCAGACGGTGATTCTTAATTCGGCCTTCGGTCAGGACCCGGAGTTCTTCGCGTTCTACCGGTCCATGGAGGCCTATGGTGCGGCGCTAACGGACGGCACGACTATGGTTCTGTCTCCAGATAGCGAGTTCTTCCGGTTTTTCAACGACCTGCCGGGAGACAGTAGCCGCGCCAAGTCGAGTATCGACAAATAGCCTGAAGGGGTTGGCAGCGAGATGCCTGACGAACTGATCGTCGCGATAGCGCTGATACTGGTGCTGGAGGGAGGCCTTTACGCTCTGTTTCCGGATGGGATGCGAAAGATGGCGCTCCATATCGAACGTGTTCCTGCATCATCGCTTCGCAGCGCCGGCCTGCTGGCGGCGACTGTGGGGGTCGGGATAATCTGGCTGGTAAAAAACTGAGTATAAAACTTATAGTCGATTGCCGTCCCACGGCGTAAATCGGCATCGGCGACGTGTTGTCATCGCCCAATCGCGACAAGAGTGACAGGAGAAGTGACGTGACGCTTGCATCCCGAATTATTCCGGTATTGGTGGTCTTAACCGCCGGGCTGACATTCGGTTCAGCGCCGGCTCATGCGCGAGGAGCACCAGACAGCTTTGCAGACTTGGCAGAACGTCTGCTGCCGTCCGTCGTGAATATTTCGACAACCCAGGTGCAGCAGAAGACCGAGAAGGGCAGACCGCAGCTGCCGAAGTTCCCGGAGGGGTCGCCATTCCAGGATTTTTTCAAGGAATTTTTCGATCGCCAGCAGCGCGAATCGCCACAGCGACGCGCCATGTCGCTGGGTTCCGGGTTCATTATCAGCAAGAACGGATACGTGGTCACTAACAATCATGTTATTGCCGAAGCAGACGAAATTACGGTGACGTTGCATGATGACTCGAAACTCAAAGCGAGACTGATCGGCCGAGACCCGAAAACCGATCTCGCGCTTTTAAAAGTAGAGCCCAAATCGCCACTACCCGCGGTGCCGTTCGGTGATTCAGGTGTAACCCGCGTCGGCGACTGGGTGGTGGCGATCGGCAATCCGTTCGGTCTCGGCGGCACCGTGACTGCCGGCATCGTGTCGGCCCGTCAGCGCGACATAAATTCTGGCCCTTACGACGATTTCATTCAGACAGACGCTTCCATCAACCGAGGTAATTCCGGCGGCCCGATGTTCAACCTGAAGGGTGAGGTCATTGGCATCAACACGGCGATTTTCTCACCGTCCGGTGGCAGCGTCGGTATCGGGTTCGCTATCCCCGCCAACCTGGCGCGTCCGATTATCGAACAGCTACAGAAATTTGGAAAGGCGCGGCGCGGCTGGCTCGGTGTGCGCATCCAGACGGTTACAGATGAAATAGCGCAGAGCCTCGGTCTTGAAAAAGCGACTGGTGCGCTGGTGGCGTCTCTCACCAAAGAAGGACCTGCCGAGAAGTACAAAATCAAGGTTGGTGACGTCATTCTCAAATTCGATAACAAAATCGTCGGCGAAATGCGCCGGTTGCCAAGGATCGTTGCTGAAACATCGATCGGTAAAGCGGTCGGCGTCGAAGTTTGGCGCAATGGTAAACGTGTCCGTCTGTCGGTGACACTTGGTGAATTTCCTGAAGACGATGCGAAACTTGCGGCAACGACACCGGATCACAAGCATAAACCGGCACCGGTTGTGGTAGTGGATGAGCTGGGAATGGCGCTCTCAACTCTTACTCCGACGTTACGCGAACAGTTCAAGCTCGAAGACACGATGAAAGGCGTCGTGGTGACGAAGATAACGCCCGAAGGCCCCGCAGCTGAAAAACGGATACCCGCAGGCGCCATCATTCGTAAGATCGGCCCTGATCAGCAGGTCGTGACGACACCCGATCAGGTTCTGAAAAAGATCAAACAGGCGAAGAGGGCAAAGCTGAATACCATCCTGGTTCTTATCGAGAGTGGCGGCGTGCAACGCTTTGTCGCGCTCAATATCTCGAAGGGTTGACCGGGAAACCGGTCATTGTCGTCGGTGGGCCGACGGCGAGCGGCAAATCCGGGCTGGCGCTCCAGATAGCTCGGGCGTTTGACGGTGAGATCGTCAATGCGGATTCTATGCAGGTCTACAGCGATCTGAAACTGGTGACCGCCCGCCCGGATGCCCGTGACGAGGCGACCGTTCCCCATCATCTCTACGGCATTCTTGGTCGTGGCGAACGCAGCTCGGCAGGAACTTGGCGCAAGGACGCGCTCGATGTCATCGCTGCATGTCACACCTCGGGAAAGCTTCCGATCCTGGTCGGCGGCACCGGACTGTACCTGCGGGCGCTGATGACTGGTTTTCACGAAATTCCAGATATTCCGCCCGATATTCGCACCAGGTTGAACCGCCGGCTTGAAACCGACGGACCTAGCACGCTTCACGGCGACCTTGCCGCGGTCGATCAGGAAATGGCGTTGCGACTGAACCCGGCTGACGGCCAGCGCATCGTTCGGGCGCTCGAAGTATTCCAGCATACCGGCAGGACGCTTTCCGACTGGCAGACCGGCGAGCCTGTATCCGCGCCGGGTGACCTGCGTTTCCTGACGATCGTGACTGCTCCGCCGCGTGATGATCTTTACAATGCAATCGATGCCCGGGTCGAGAGAATGATCGGCGCCGGCGCGGTAGAAGAGGTCGAGCTGTTTCTCGCCACCGATCCCCAACCTGATTTTCCGTTGTTGAAGGCTGTTGGCGTGCTACCTATCAGCGAATTTATCGAGGGCACAATCGACCGCGATCGCATGACAGAACTGTGCAAGCGCGATACTCGGCGCTATGCCAAACGTCAAACAACGTGGTTTCGGAATCAGATTATTTCGGAAATTACCATCAATATGAAATTATCGCAAAAAACAATTGGTAAAACCTTTCCAGAAATTAGTAATTTTCTGTTGACCCCCTAGAATACCGGGGATAGTTTCCCGCTTCGCTCTGATTGTGCCTTGCGAAATACGTTCGGGGATGCGACAGGTCCGGCCCGTGGACCGATTTTTCCTTAGCGCAGTCTTTCGAAACCCGTCCGTATTTAACGATAGACGAGGGGGAACAGCGATGGCTGGTAAGAGTATGAACGGCTCCGAGATTATTATTCAGGCGTTGTTGAATGAGGGTGTCGACACCGTATTCGGTTATCCCGGCGGTGCTGTGCTACCTATTTACGATGCGATATTTCAGCAGAATCAGCTTCGGCACGTTCTCGTTCGTCAGGAAGGCGGTGCTGTGCACATGGCGGAAGGTTACGCCCGGTCCACCGGAAAGGTCGGTGTAGTTCTAGTCACGTCTGGTCCCGGCGCAACCAACGCCGTTACCGGGCTGACCGATGCTTTGATGGACAGTATTCCGATTGTTTGCCTGACCGGTCAGGTTCCGACACATCTGATCGGCAATGACGCCTTCCAGGAAGCGGACACGACAGGGATCACGCGGCCTTGCACCAAGCACAACTACCTGGTTAAGCGGATGGAGGATCTGCCGCGCGTTATGCATGAAGCATTTTACGTGGCACGCAGCGGCCGGCCTGGCCCGGTCGTCATCGACCTGCCTAAGGACATACTGATGGGTCTCGGCCAGTACGAGGATTTCTCTCAGGTCGAGCATCGTACCTATCAACCGACCATGAAGGCCGGGAAATCCGAAATCGAAAAAGCGGTTTCGATGATCGCATCGGCTAAAAAGCCGCTTTTTTATTGCGGTGGCGGCGTTATCAACTCCGGCCCTAAGGCGAGCAAGCAGCTCGGCCGTTTGGTGAAGCTGACCGGCGCACCCATCACCCTCACTCTGATGGGGCTTGGCGCATATCCCGCAACCGATAAGCAATTTCTCGGTATGCTGGGGATGCACGGCACCTATGAAGCAAATCTTGCGATGCACGATGCGGACCTGATTGTTGCAGTCGGTGCTCGCTTTGATGATCGGATTACCGGCCGGCTGGACGCTTTCGCGCCCAATTCGGAAAAAATCCACATCGATATCGATCCATCCTCCATTAACAAGAACGTCGCAGTTGATCTTCCGATTGTCGGCGATGTCGGTAGCGTGCTCGACCAGATGCTACGGGTCTGGAAAGACAAGGAGCTTAAGACTAATGCGAGAGCAATGAAGGCTTGGTGGAGCCAGATCCACGATTGGCGTAGCATGGATTGTCTGAAATACGATCAGTCCGGTTCGGTCATCAAGCCGCAATTCGCGATCGAGCGCCTTTACGAGAATACCAAGGACATGGACTGTTACATCACGACGGAAGTAGGTCAGCATCAGATGTGGGCGGCGCAGTTCTATAAGTTCAATGAGCCTAATCGGTGGATGACGTCCGGTGGCTTGGGGACGATGGGATATGGACTGCCCTCTGCGATTGGCGTCCAGGTGGCGCATCCCGAGTCGTTGGTAGTCGATATTTCCGGCGAGGCATCATTCCTGATGAATATGCAGGAAATGTCGACCGCGATTCAGTACCGAGCGCCGGTGAAGGTCTTCATTACTAACAACCAGTATATGGGCATGGTCCGTCAGTGGCAGGAACTGCTGCACGGCGGCCGCTACGCGGAAAGTTATACCGATGCGTTGCCGGACCTGGTTAAGCTCGCGGAAGCATGCCAATGGGTGGGGCTGCGGGCCAAGAGGCCCGACGAGGTCGATGACGTGATCCAGGAAATGATCGAGATTGACCGGCCTGTGATCGCCGATATCTGGGTCGATCAGACGGAAAACTGTTTCCCTATGATTCCGTCGGGCGCTGCACACAACGAGATGCTGCTCGGCCCGGAAGACGAGGCATCAAAACCTGTCTCTGAAGAAGGCATGGTGCTGGTCTAGCGCGTCCGGAAATGGCGCAGGTGTAACTCAGGATGACGGAGCGGAAAACGTGGTCGTGGACGATACGATAGAACGGCATACCATCGCGGTATTGGTGGACAACGAAGCGGGCGTGCTAGCCCGTGTTATCGGGCTATTTTCCGGTCGGGGCTATAACATCGAAAGCCTTACGGTCGCGGAAACCGACGCCGATGAAGGGATCAGCCGGATCACGATCGTGACATCCGGGACGCCAATGATCATCGAACAGATCAAGGCCCAGCTTGATCGTCTTGTCCCGGTTCACCGGGTTGTCGATCTGACGACCGAGGGTGCCAGCGTCGAACGCGAGCTGGCACTGGTCAAAGTTGCCGGCAAGGGCAATAAACGGGTCGAGGCGCTGCGGATCGCGGATATCTTCCGAGCACGGGCGATCGATAGCACGAATGAATCTTTCGTGTTCGAAATCTCCGGTGCGACGGAGAAGCTGAATGCGTTTGTCGATCTGATGGAACCGCTTGGCCTGGTCGATGTTTCACGAACGGGTGTGGTGGCTATTGCGCGCGGCAAGTCGGAGCTTTAGAAAGCGCGCCACAGCTTGCAGCTAACGAAGAATTTCTACGTGGAAAGGTAGAACGATGAGAGTTTATTACGACCGGGATGCAGACGTTAATCTGATCAAGGACAAGAAAGTCGCGATCATCGGTTACGGCAGTCAGGGCCATGCCCACGCTAACAACCTAAAAGACTCCGGCGTGACGGAAGTCGTCGTTGGCCTCCGAGAGGGATCGGCCAGCATTCCCAAGGCGGAGAACGCCGGGTTAAAGGTCATGACGCCGGCAGATGCGGCCGCCTGGGCTGATGTGACCATGATCCTGGCGCCCGATGAATTGCAAGCGGACCTGTATGTCGACGAATTACGAGACAATCTGAAAGAAGGCGCTGCCCTGGCGTTCGCGCATGGTCTGTCGGTTCATTTCCGACTGATCGAACCACGTCCGGATCTCGATGTATTTATGGTTGCGCCCAAAGGCCCCGGCCATACCGTCCGGTCCGAGTTTGTCAGTGGCGGCGGCGTGCCGTGCCTGATTGCCGTTGCACAGGATGCATCCGGCAATGCACTCGAAATCGGCCTTTCTTATGCGTCGGCCATTGGCGGCGGTCGATCGGGTATTATCGAGACAACTTTCCGCGAGGAATGCGAAACCGATCTGTTCGGCGAACAGGCCGTATTGTGCGGCGGCCTGACATCGCTGATCACCGCCGGGTACGAGACGCTGGTTGAAGCGGGCTACGCACCGGAAATGGCCTATTTCGAGTGCCTCCACGAGGTTAAGCTGATCGTCGACCTAATTTACGAGGGGGGTATAGCCAATATGCGGTACTCGATCTCGAATACCGCGGAATACGGCGATCTTGTCAGCGGCCCCCGCCTGATCGACGATTCGGTAAAGGATCGCATGCGCGATGTGCTGCGAGAAATCCAGACGGGCAAGTTCACCCGCGACTGGGTGCTTGAAAATAAGGCTGGCCAACCGAGTTTCAAAGCGATGCGTCGGCACGGCGAGGAGCATGGTATCGAGGAAATTGGCGCCAAGCTGCGCGATATGATGCCGTGGATCAAGGAAGGGGCTTTAGTCGACAAGACCAAGAACTGATTCCCGGTAACCGGGTTCGCATATGGCGGACCCGGTCAAAAACCTCTGGAATCGGCCCACAAAATCGTTGCACTCGCCGGTAAAAACAGCGTAATAATAAAAAGTTAACCTCGAATGTTAACGATTGTGATGCACAGGCGGGGCTACCCGGTGCCTCGGTGCGCAAAAACGATGATCCGGAACCGCTTTTTATCGAGCGATGGCAATGGTGACGGCAAGAAGCAGCACTTTTCAGGATACTCCGACTGTGGACCCGTTCCGCAGTGCGGTGTATGCGAGTGCGTCCGATGTGCTTGCGCTGCTAATTACCGTTGGTGATGGGGCTCTCCGACTTAGGTGCCCCTGAATAAAACTGTGAAAACACAGCTTGATTCAGGGGACGAACGTCTAACCGCCTAAGTCAGAAACGAAGAGACACGAGGAACTCTCCAATGAGCGTCGACACCGATTCAAACAAAGTAATAATTTTCGACACCACCTTGCGTGATGGCGAGCAGTCGCCGGGTGCGTCTATGAATCTCGACGAAAAGTGCCGCATCGCAGAAGCCCTGGAGGAAATGGGCGTAGACGTCATCGAGGCTGGATTTCCAATCGCATCGAACGGCGACTTCGAGGCGGTTAACGAGATCGCGAAACTGGTGAAGAACTCTACCGTGTGTGGCCTCGCCCGGTCCGGGCGCGGCGATATCGAACGTGCCGCGGACGCCCTGAAACCTGCTGCACGGCCGCGTATCCACACGTTTATCGCAACCAGCCCATTGCATATGAAATACAAGCTTCAGATGGAGCCGGATGAGGTCTATCAGCACGTCGTCGAAAGCGTCAGCCACGCGCGCAATTTTACTGACGATGTCGACTGGTCGCCGGAAGACGGCACGCGGACGGAGCACGATTTCCTTTGCCGCTGCGTTGAAGCGGCGATCAACGCGGGTGCAACCTGCATAAACCTACCCGACACGGTCGGCTATTCGGTGCCGGAGGAATTCGGCGGCCTGATCCGGATGCTTATTGAACGGGTGCCCAACAGCGACAAGGCGGTGTTCTCAACTCACTGTCATAACGATCTGGGGCTGGCAGTCGCAAATTCGTTAGCCGGCGTCGAGGCTGGTGCGCGTCAGGTTGAATGCACAATCAACGGGCTCGGCGAACGGGCTGGCAACGCGGCGCTGGAAGAAATCGTGATGGCCTTGCGCACCCGGCAGGATGCGATGCCGTTCACAACAAACGTGAACACCGAGATGATCACCAAGGCTTCGCGCCTGGTGTCAACGGTCACCGGCTTCACCGTCCAGCCCAACAAGGCCATCGTCGGCGCTAACGCTTTCGCCCATGAGTCCGGCATCCATCAGGACGGAATGCTGAAGAACGCCAACACCTACGAGATCATGACGCCCGAGTCTGTTGGGTTAAATGAATCAAAGCTGGTGCTTGGGAAGTTGTCAGGCCGGGCTGCGTTCAAGGAAAAACTGAGCGAATTGGGCTACGACCTCGGCGATAACGCTTTCCAGGATGCCTTCCGTCGTTTCAAGGCACTGGCGGACAAGAAGCGCGAAGTCTTCGACGAGGACATCGTCACGCTAGTTGACGACGAGATCGTGCGCGTTAATGACCGCATGCGGTTCGTTTCCCTGCAGGTCGTTTGTGGGTCGGTAGGGCCGCAGACCGCCGAGTTGACAATGGAAGTGGACGACAAAGAGCGTAAGACTAAATCGACCGGTGACGGTCCGGTCGACGCAACCTTCAACGCCATCAAGGAACTGACGGGCTGTAGCGCCAGACTGCAACTCTACCAAGTGCACGCGGTGACGGAAGGCACCGATGCGCAGGCGGAGGTAACGATCAGGTTGGAAGAGGGTGGTAAGACGGTAAACGGGCAGGGAGCCGATACCGACACACTTGTTGCATCCGCCCGCGCCTACATAAATGCGCTCAACAAAATGCTGGTGAAGCGGGAAAAAACGGCACCCAGCGCTTTAAGCGCCTGAAACAGGATTCGTCATTGGCGGGGCCGGAAATAACGCCGCCGGTGACGGGTCGAATGATTGAACGATGAACTAAGCGAGGTTTCATGTTCTCTAAATTGCTCGGAATGCTATCTGCCGATATGGCGATCGACCTTGGTACTGCCAACACACTTGTCTACGTCAACGGTCGCGGCATTGTCTTAAATGAGCCGTCGGTTGTTGCGACCGCGTCGGTGAAGGGGCGCAAGCAGGTACTTGCGGTTGGTGATGAGGCAAAGATGATGCTCGGCCGAACCCCTGGCAACATCGAAGCTATTCGGCCGTTGCGCGATGGCGTGATCGCGGACTTCGAAATCGCTGAGGAAATGATCAAGCATTTCATTCGCAAGGTGCATAACCGGCGCGGTTTTTCAGCGCCTCAGGTTATCGTATGTGTGCCGTCGGGATCGACGGCGGTTGAACGAAGAGCGATTCAGGAATCGGCTGAAAGCGCTGGCGCGCGCCGGGTGTTCTTGATCGAGGAACCGATGGCCGCGGCGATCGGGGCCGGACTTCCGGTTACAGAACCGACCGGTTCGATGGTGGTCGATATCGGTGGCGGCACAACCGAGGTAGCGGTGTTGTCGTTGGGAGGAATCGTGTATTCGCGGTCCGTGCGCGTCGGCGGCGACAAGATGGACGAGGCGATCATCGCCTATATCCGCCGCAATAATAACCTGCTGGTTGGTGAAGGCAGTGCCGAGCGGATCAAGAAGGAAATCGGTTCCGCCTGCGTGCCGCCCGACGGAGACGGCGGCTTAATGGAAATCAAAGGCCGCGATCTGATGAACGGCGTGCCGAAGGAACTCGTCATCAGCGAACGCCAGATTGCCGAAAGCTTGGCCGAACCGGTCAGCGCGATTATCGAAGCGGTGAAAGTCGCGCTGGAACATACGGCGCCGGAGCTGGCGGCGGATATCGTCGACAAGGGAATCGTGATGACCGGCGGCGGCGCGCTTCTCGGTAATATTGACCTAGTGCTGCGCCATGCCACCGGTCTGCCAGTCACGCTTGCGGAAGAGCCGTTGTCCTGCGTTGCTCTGGGCACCGGCCGTTGCCTAGCAGAAATGAGGACGTTAAGGAATGTTCTCACCACTATGTACTAAGGGTGACGTTAATACCTACGATTTGTTGACGGAATACGGCCTATTCTAGGGAATGGCCCGGAAAACCGGGTAAAGCCCGTATTGGGGGATTTGAGTGAAGCATCGCGCTGCATCGGTTGCGAAGGTCACAGTGCCTATAAAGGCGCTGCTGAACAGGTTTGCTTTGCTGTTTCTGATCCTGTCGACCTTCGCGATAATGTTGTTGGGCAAGGCGGAAATCGTTGCCGTTGAGCGTTTGCGATCAGGCGTCGTCGATATCGTTGCGCCGATTATGGACGGGTTGGCGCGACCGATTTCAACGGTCTCTGCCGGTATCGACCGGGTCGAAAATTTCTTCAGCGTATACGAAGAGAATGAAAGTCTACGCGAACAGAATGCACGACTGCTTGAATGGCATAATGCGGCGCTTGCCTTGGCTGCAGAAAATTCGACCCTGCGCAAAATTCTGAATTTTGTTCCAGAGCGTGGCACTTCCTTTTCAGCCGCACGCGTAATCGGTGATTCCGGAGGCGTATTTGTGCGTTCCGTGCTGATTAACGGTGGCGTTGCCAGCGGTATCGCCCGAGGAGATGCCGTCATCAGCGGCGAGGGTCTTGTTGGCCGGGTCACCGAGGCTGGTCACCAATCCGCCCGCATCCTTCTGATTACCGATCTGAACTCACGAGTTCCCGTCGTCAGTGAAAAGAGGCGGGTCCGCGCAATCCTCTCCGGTGACAACAGCCCCGCGCCGAAACTTGCTTTCCCGCCTCCCAATGCCCTTTTTACTCTGGGTGATCGCATCGTGACGTCGGGTCACGGTGGTGTCTTTCCTGCAGGGTTGCCAATAGGAAGGATCTCCAGCGTTGAAGACGGTGTCATCCGTGTAAAGCCGTTCACCGATTTTGATCAGCTTGAATACGTCCGCATCATTACCGAATTTCCTGGCGAGGTTGCCGGTCAGATTGTTCCTTCGACCGCTAGGCCATCGCGGATGAAATGATCAATACTGCTATGCAGCGCCTGGATCGATCGGTGAGACTGATGGGTCCCTTTGTTGTGAGCATCATTCTTGTCATGTTGTCGGCGTTGCCCGTCTATGTCCCCGGATACGGACAGATTGCGGTGGAAGTGGGGCTAGTGACAGTCTTTTACTGGGCGATTTACCGACCTGATTTGTTTCCCGTTGTCGCAGCATTTGCCCTGGGTCTGTGGCAAGATATTCTGGTGGGTTCGCCCATCGGTCTGCATGCGTTGACCCTGTTGCTTGTGAATTGGGCGATTGTCTCCCAGCGGACCTTTTTTCATGGCAAGGCGTTCGGGGTGATCTGGTGGAGCTTCTCGCTGGTTGCAGTTGTCGCTGCGGTACTGTCATGGACAGTCGTCTGTGTGTTAAACATGACCTTTATCAGCCCGGTTGCCGTGTTGTTCCAAACGTTGCTGACGATCGGCGCGTTCCCGTTCATGGCTTGGTTCCTGGCCCGAGTTCAGCATGCAATTCTGCGTCCCATAGATACTGATGTATAGAGATATCGGCCGCTATAAGCTTTTTTCTCGCAGGGTAGCGATGCTTGGTGGCGGCAAGCTGGCACTACTCGGTTTGCTTGCAAGCAGGATGTACCAGCTACAGGTCGTCGAGTCCGATAAATACACCACGCTGGCGGAAGAGAACCGGATAAACCTTCGTCTGCTGCCGCCGCTTCGAGGCCGTATTCTGGATCGGTACGGACGGCCCTTGGCTGTTAACAAGGAAAATTACCGAGTATCTTTGGTGGCCGAGCAGGTTCAGGACCTCGATGCAATCCTAGATTCGCTCTCAAAGATCATTTCGCTGGGCGATCACGAGCGTCAGCGCATTCTGCGGCAGGTCCGTCGGCGTCGCGGTTTTGTTCCCGTCACTGTTCGCGAAAATTTACAATGGGAAGATGTATCACGGATCGAGGTCAATGCGCCGGATCTTCCCGGCCTGTCCATTGAGGTTGGTCAGAGCCGACAATATCCGTTTTCTCACGATTTCTCGCATGTTCTCGGCTATGTCGCGGCGGTTTCGGAAAAAGAGGTGACCGGCGATCCACTGCTCGAACTACCGGGTTTCAAGATCGGCAAAAACGGCGTCGAGCGCGTGTTTGATCGTAATCTTCGCGGGAGGGCCGGAAACAGTCAGGTGGAGGTAAATGCGGTAGGACGCGTTATACGGGAGCTATCACGTCAGGACGGCCAGCCCGGAGACGATCTGCGACTGACTATCGACCTAGACCTGCAAAAACTGGCGGCTGATCGCCTCAAGCAGGAGAGAAGCGCGGCGGCAGTTGTAATGGATATACACAATGGCGATGTTTTGGTGCTTTCCTCCGCTCCAGGCTTCGACCCTAATCAATTCGTGACTGGAATGTCTTCGCGTTCGTGGCGCCGTCTCGTGAACGACCCGCATACGCCATTGATCAACAAAGCGATCTCAGGACTGTATGCACCCGGATCGACGTTCAAAATGGTCGTCGCGTTGGCGGCGCTGGAAGCTAAACTGATCGGCCCGAAACACAAAGTGTTTTGTCGAGGGTTCACCCAACTGGGTAACGCTCGGTTCCATTGCTGGAAGAAGCATGGGCATGGTGCGCAGGATATGTACGATGCACACAAGAACTCATGCGACGTCTATTTCTATGACATTGCAAAGCGGGTTGGCGTGGACCGGATCGCCGCAATGGCGGAAAAATTCGGATTAGGAAATAAAACCGGTGTCGATCTGCCCTCTGAAAAGGGTGGCGTGGTCCCCACTCGCGCCTGGAAGAAAGCCCTCATCGGCACGCCCTGGCAGCCGGGCGAAACGTTGATCTCCGGCATTGGTCAGGGCTTTATCCTGACCACTCCGCTGCAACTTGCCGTTATGACGTCGAGGTTGGCCAACGGGGGAATAGCGGTCAAACCCCGTCTTGTCCGGTCTCCGGAGGTCTCGGGTCAGGGAAGCACACCCGATTTCAAACCTCTCGAAGTTTCCCGCCGTTCTCTGGACATAGTATGCGAGGGAATGAAACAAGTCACCAATGAACGGGGTGGCACAGCTTATTCGGTACGGATTTCCGAAGAGGGCATGGAAATGTCCGGCAAGACCGGCACGGCGCAGGTGCGTCGTATCAGCAAGGCCGAACGCGAAACGCGGGTTTTGAAAAATCACCGGCGGCCGTGGCGTGAGCGAGATCATGCGTTGTTCGTTGGATATGCACCCTCTGACAACCCTCGCTATGCGGCGGCTGTAGTTGTCGAGCATGGGGGGGATGGTTCCAAGGTCGCAGCGCCCATTGCCCGGGATCTGCTGCTGGCGACGCAGAAAGCCGACCCTGCCAACCGCGAAGCGCCCCCTGATATGCGCCGCAAAACAAAGAGCAAGGAGGCCTGAGCGGAATGCGCGGGTTTGTATCTCCCCAGCGGTTAAGCCTCGGCCACAAGATGCTCCAAATCAACTGGGGTCTTATTCTGATCGTTACGGCGACTGCCGCGATCGGAGTGGCGATGCTGTATTCGGCGGCAAACGGTTCGTGGAACCCCTGGGCAACGCGCCAGATCGCCCGCTATGCGGTCGGCCTGGTCATTCTGATCACGGTCGCGCTGGTCGATATCCGTTTATGGTGGCGTTATTCTTACCTCCTTTATGCCGCCCTGCTGGCGCTGCTCGCTGCGGTCGAGGTGGTCGGTTCCATTGGGATGGGGGCGCAGCGCTGGATCAATTTGGGCGTCATAACGTTGCAGCCCTCCGAATTGATGAAGGTCGGGTTGACGCTTGCACTCGCTCGCTATTTTCATGGTGTATCTTCGGAGGACGTGCGCCGGATACCATATTTGTTCGTGCCGCTTGTGCTGATCGCGCTGCCATCCGCATTGGTACTGAAACAACCTGACCTGGGAACGGCATTGTTCCTGATCATGATTGGCGGCGCGGTCTTTTTCGTGGCGGGGGTCCGTTTGTGGAAATTCGGACTGGTACTCGCGGCCGCCGGGGCCGCCGTGCCAATCGTCTGGAGCACACTTCGCACATACCAGCAGAGACGTATCCTGACCTTCCTCGACCCGGAGAGCGATCCTCTTGGCGCCGGGTATCATATCCTACAGTCCAAGATTGCCCTCGGCTCCGGCGGATTGTTCGGCAAAGGCTTTATGCAGGGTTCGCAAAGCCATCTGAACTTTCTGCCCGAAAAACAAACCGACTTCATCTTTACCATGATGGCCGAGGAATTCGGTATGGCCGGCGGACTGTTGCTTCTCGGTCTTTACATCCTAATCATGATTTACGGTTTCGCTATTGGATTGCGGTCACGCACTCACTTTGGTCGGCTCTTGGCCTTGGGCCTTACATCGATGTTGTTTCTCTACGTTTTCATCAATATTGCGATGGTGATGGGTCTGATTCCTGTCGTGGGCGTGCCGCTGCCACTGATTTCCTATGGCGGGAACGCGATGCTGACCCTGATGATCGGCATCGGGTTTATGATCAACGTTTACGTTCACCGAGATGTAAAGATATCCCGGACAGGCGGCGGAGACGGATGACGGTGCTTTTTGCATTGTTCCCGGTTGTGGTCGAATACCAATCCTATCGACAATGCCCGGTCGCTCTGCGACTCCTCGCGCCGCCGAGGGCGATTAGCTCAGTTGGTAGAGCAGCTGACCCTTAATCAGCGGGTCCGGGGTTCGAGCCCCCGATCGCCCCCAAGTAAGCCCCTGATTTCATATGTGGAATCGGGAGTTTTCGTTTGCCGCGCGCTCGAAAAAGCCACCGAACGATTGATCGCATGCCTCTCTATTGGAGAACATCGAGTGTTTGCAGGGCCCGGCCGCGGCGCGATCCAAGAAATCTTTGGCGATTTACGATTGGAGACGGTGAGAAACGGTATGACCGGGGACGTCGGGGGGGGAGTCGCCTCTGCGTCATCTTTGTTGCGGCCGCAGACGGCGGAGGGCCTGCTCTACTGTGTAAGCCCTCGACAATTCTTTTCCCCAGCCCGCGTGTTGACCCATCACTAGGGTGCGCCCTTCGACAATCCGAGATCTAAAATCCTTCTCCCGATTGAAACGCTGCCAGATTGAGTATCATTCGCTCACTCCACAGCACGCACGGCGAATTGTTCGACAAAACGCAAATAGCGTATTGTTGTCGGGAGAGTACCGGGGTTTGAGATGTCTGATAAGAACTGGGATATAGAGACCGATCTGCTGGTTGCGGGAGCCGGGCCGGCAGGGATGACGGTTGCAATCGTTGCCGCACTCGAAGGTCTGGATGCGGTGGTATGCGAAAAGGCCGACCAGGTCGGTGGCACCGGTGCGACATCCGCCGGGACATTGTGGATACCCGGAAATTCGCAGCACCGAGACACCGGTTTCGAGGACTCCGCGGAAGATGCCGCCAAATACCTCGATCAGATGATTGGTGACGACAGGTCGTCCGAACACCGACGCGCCTATCTGCGCTGCGGGCCGGACGTGATCGACTACCTGGAGGAAAAAACCGACGTAAAGTTCCTACCTTGTGGTGTGCATCCCGACTACCGCAATAATCTTGCGGGTGCTGGACTGGCCGGTCGGGCGATCATCCCTCAGAATTTCGACGGGAGGGTGCTGGGCCAAGATTTCGACCGTGTGCGTCCTCCGATCCCCGAGTTCATGCTGATGGGTGGGATGATGGTCGGTAAGGCTGATATCGTCGGCCTGCTCGGGCGCTACAAGTCGCTGGGCGCGCTCCGGCATTCGGTGTCGATCGTGCTGCGGTACCTGACGGATCGTCTCCGGTTTCGCCGGGGTACCCGGTTGGTAATGGGAAACGCGTTGGTGGCTCGGCTGTTCTACAGTCTGAAAAAACTGAACGTGCCAGTGCTCTTCGAAAGCCCAATTGCAGAATTCATCCAAGAAGGGGAGTCCGTAACCGGCGCCATTCTGAACACCCCGGACGGGTTCAGGCGCGTGCGGGCGCGTAAGGGCGTTGTCCTGGCAACCGGCGGTTTCGCGCGAAATCCGAAATACCGCGAAGCCTTCATGCCCGATCCAACGCCACCCTATTCGATGGCGCCTAACTCCAATATGGGGGATGGAATCGCGCTGGCTGACGCGCTGGGTGCGGGGATCGACACGTCGGGTCAGGGGGCAGGGCTGTGGTCACCGGTGTCGGTTACAAGACGGGCCGACGGATCGGAGGGGCTGTATCCTCATCTGGCGATGGACAGGGCGAAACCGGGCCTGATTGCGGTTAACGCCGCCGGCCACCGCTTTGTGAACGAAGCCGTGTCCTATCACGATTTTGTTGAAGCTATGTACCGGGCGCACGAAACCGCCGACACGATGCCGGCATGGTTGATCTGCGAGACCGGTTTCGTGACGAAATACGGACTTGGCGCAATTCATCCTGAAACGCGGAACCTGTCGAAATATCTTGCGGACGGTTATGTCACGGTTGCTGACAGTCTGGAAGATCTCGCTGTGAAGATCGGCGTTGATGCCGAAGGATTGATCAATTCAGTTTCTCGGCATAATCGGTTTGCAGAGACAGGTACGGACGAGGATTTTGGAAAAGGCGACTTAGAGCTCAACCGGTTCAACGGTGATCCGTCTCATCGACCAAATCCGTGTCTAGGTCCGATCGGCGCCGGCCCCTACGTAGCAATGGCAGTCTGGCCGGCCGAGATCGGCTGCAGCGTGGGACTATCGACCGATCCTGAATGCCGAGTACTCGATGCGGAAGATAGGCCGATACCCGGACTATATGCCTGCGGCAATGATATGGGGTCCTTAATGTCAGGCTCCTACCCAGGTCCCGGGACCACGCTGGGGCCGGCAGTGGTGTTTGGCTGGCGGGCGGCGATGCATGCTGCGGGGAAACTACCGTCGTGACGTCCACGCTCACCCAGAAGATCATCGCTCATGCTGCCGGTCGCGACACGGTCTCGCCCGGCGAAATCGTGATATGCAAGGTTGATCTGGCGATGATCCACGATTCCGGTGGCCCCCGTAGGGTTCAGCCGATCCTCGATAAACTCGGTATCGGTGTGTGGAATCCGGAGAAGGTCGTGTTGATTTCGGATCACTATGTGCCTGCAGTTGACGCTGAAAGCGCGCGTATATTGAATATGACGCGTAAGTTCGCGTCCGATCAGAACCTGCCCAATTTTTACGACATGCAGGGTATCTGCCATGTGGTACTACCCGAACGGGGTCACCTGAAGCCGGGAATGTTCGTCGTCGGCGGGGATAGTCATTCACCGACGGGCGGCGCTTTCGGGTGCTTCATGTTCGGAATCGGCGCGACCGATATGGCAGGCGTTCTGGCAACCGGTGAGACCTGGGTCCGGGTGCCTGAAACGATCCGGATTGAGTTGACCGGCGGCATGCGGCCGGGCGTCAGCGCGAAGGATATTATGCTCGCGTTGTGTGCCCGCTTAGGCATGGATGGCGGGGACTATCAGGTAATTGAGTACGCCGGCGACACAGTCTCTACTTTGCCCATGCCGGAACGTATGACGCTCTGCAATATGGCGGCGGAGCTCGGCGCCCAAACCGGCATTATCGCCGGTGACGGTATAACCGCGGACTTTATTCGCAACGCAGGTGCCCATCCAGGCGATATCGATCGATGGCAGAACGACCCGGGTGCACCAGTCAGGGAAACGCACCGTATAGATATTGCGGCCCTTGGGCCCCAAGTGGCGGCGCCGCACAGCCCTGCAAATGCGGCGGCGGTCGCCGAAACGGCCGGTACTAAAATCGATCAGGCCTATATCGGTGCGTGCACCGGGGCCAAGCTGGTTGATTTGCAAATGGCGGCGGAGGTTCTGCGTGGCAGAGAAGTTGCCAGCGGATCGCGGCTACTAGTTGCACCGGCGTCGCAAAAAGACATGGCGGCGGCCGCGGCGGACGGTACTCTCGCGATCCTAACTGCTGCGGGCGCGATCATGATGCCGACGGGGTGCGGTGCCTGTGCGGGATATGGCGCCGGTGTGCTCGCGGAGGGTGAAGTATGCATCGCGTCGACTGCACGGAATTTTCGTGGCCGCATGGGGGCTGCTTCGTCAGAGGTATACCTCGGCAATCCGTATACTGTCGCCGCGGCGGCAGTCGTCGGCGAAATTATCGATCCGCGGGAGTTTCTGTCGTGAGAAAGACGGGCGTTATCGAAAAGGCTAGAACCTGGGCCTACGGTGACTACGTCGATACGGATGTTCTGGCACCCGGATTGTATATGAAAAGCCCCATGGAAGTGATGGCGGCGCATTGTCTTGAGACGATCGATCCGGATTTTGTCCTAAACGTTCGTCCAGGCGATATTATCTGCGCGGGTAAGAATTTCGGGATGGGCTCGTCCCGTGAACAAGCGGCGCAATCCTTGGTCTTTCACGGTGTGGCAGCCGTATTGGCACCTTCGTTCGGCGGAATTTTCTATCGCAATGCGATAAACCATGGGCTAATGGCGCTGGTATGTGCTGCCGCGCCCCGCATAGCTTCTGGGCATCATGTATCGATTAATGCGGTTGATGGCTGCGTGCAGGTTGAAGAGACCGGCAACGAATATCCGTGTGAACCGATGCCGGAACACTTGCTGGCAATGTTGGCGGATGGGGGATTGGTGTCTCATCTCAACCGGCGCTTTAAAGAGTAATTTCGGAAACCAGACTAACCTTGACCCCTTCCATACGCTGACGTATGGAACCTTGTGGTTACATACCCGCCCATAGGCGAGGAGAAATGCGGAAAATCGATGGAATATCAGAAAATTGGACAGCCGGTCTGCCGCCGGGAAGATGCCCGCCTTCTGACAGGACAGGGCCGTTTCAGTGACGATTGGTCATTGGACGGTCAGGCGTTTATGGCTATCGTCCGGTCGTCGTATGCGCACGCCGTCATAAAAGACATCGACATCTCGGTTGCGAAGTCGATGCCCGGCGTTCTCACAGTTTTGACTGGCGAAGATTGCATTACAGACAGTTTGGCGCCCATTCCCCATAGCCCACTTCCATCAACCAAACATGACATGAAGCTGCACGGTCCTGGCGGATCGGATGTCTTTATCGGCAACCATATACCATTGCCGGCGGACAAGGCCCGCTATGTCGGAGAGGCTCTGGCCATCGTCGTAGCCGACACGCGCGCGCAGGCGGAAGACGCCGCCGAAGCCGTTCTCATAGATTACGAACCGTTACCGTCTGTTACCGATACCGCAAAAGCGGCTGACCAAGGTGCGCCGACGATTTGGGACGACGTGCCAGACAATGTCTGCGTGGAGACGTTCTTTGGCGACCGCGAAGGCACCGATGAAGCGTTCACCGCTGCCGACCATGTCGTTGATATGGAGATTGTCATCGACCGCGTCACTGGCGTGCCGATGGAGCCACGTGCAGCGCTGGGTGAATATGACGCGGACACCGGGCGCTATACGATCTACGCCGGATCCGGTGGATCGGTCCGGCAAAAGCGGGAAATAGCGGAAGTGCTGGGCGTGGACGCGGATGACGTACGGATCATCTCGAAAGATGTCGGCGGTAATTTCGGTACGCGAAACCGCCTCTATGTCGAGTTCCCGCTGGTCGGGTGGGCGTCGCGGAAAATCGGCCGGCCGGTGAAATGGACCTGTCAGCGCAGCGAATCCTTTCTAACCGATTATCAGGGACGCGACCTCGTCACTAAGGTGTCCTTGGCCTTGAACAAGGACGGAAAATTTCTTGGTATGCGGGCGGACAACCTGTCCAATGTCGGTTCCCGCATGGTGTCGCTGTCGCCTCTTAGCAAGGGGTCCGGTCTGATCACCGGGTCCTACGACATACCAGTGGCGTACCTGCGCTCACGTGCAGTTTTCAGCAATACTGCGCCCACGAATGCCTATCGCAGTTCCGGGCGGCCGGAGGTGACGTTCGCGATCGAAAGACTGGTCGAAACGGCGGCGGTCGAACTAGAGCTCGATCCTCTCGACCTGCGTCGTCGGAACCTCGTTTCGTCCGAACAGATGCCCTATTCCAACGCTGTTGGGATGACCTACGATAGCGGCGAGTACGCGAAGAGTATGGACATGTGCATGAAGCTTGCCGACTGGGACGGCTTCGCGGCACGCAGGAAAGAAGCGGAAGCGCGCGGGAGACTGCTGGGCAGGGGGTTTGCTAACTACGTGGAGTCATCGATTGGCACGCCCCGTGAGCAGGCAGAAATCCACGTCAGGTCCGACGGGCACATGGATCTCGTCATCGGGACCCAGCCAAGCGGCCAAGGGCACGAGACAAGTTTCTCCCAGGTAGCTGCCGAGTGGCTGGGTGTGTCGGTCGAAACCGTTACGGTGATTGTCGGCGATACCGATGTGGTAAAAGTAGGCGGCGGATCGCACAGCGGCCGCTCTATGCGTATGGCCGGAACCGTGATCGTTAAGGCGGCGGAGGCACTGATACAAAAGGGTAAAAAACTGGCTGCGCTTGTCTTTGAGGCCGCGGAAACAGATATCGACTTTCGCGATGGTGTTTTTGCGATAACCGGCACCGATCGGGAAATCCCGATCTATGAACTCGCGCGGGCGCTGGAGGGCCGATCCGATTTGCCGGAGGATCTGTCAGACGGATTGTCGGTGATCGAGGACAATATCATGGAAACGCCAGTGTTTCCGAACGGTTGCCATATCTGTGAAATCGAAATCGACCCCGGGTCAGGTGCATACGACGTGGTTCGATATACGACGGTGGACGACGTAGGGCTGGCAATTAATCCTTTGATCGTCGACGGCCAGACCCACGGAGGTATCGTGCAGGGGGCGGGTGAAGCGCTGGGTGAGCTCTGCGCCATGGACCCGGAGTCAGGACAGCCACTGGCCGGCTCTTTTATGGATTATCACATGCCGAGAGCGGACGAATATCCGTCATTCGTGACGGCGTTGAACGAGGTCCCGTCGCCGACGAATCCGCTGGGCGTGAAAGCAGGGGGCGAGGGTGGCACGACGCCTGCGCTGGCGGTTTTGGTTAATGGTTTCGTGGATGCGCTACGGCCCTACGATGTGCGCGATATCAGGATGCCTGTGACACCCAGAAAAATCTGGGAGCTGATCCAGGCAGGCTCCTAGTGCTCAGCCCAGAAGGAAGAACGGGGCGAGCACAAAGGCCCAGTAGGAGGTGCTGGTAGCAAGGAAGTAGACGAGCTTCATGCGCCGCGACCAGTTCTTAGACCCTGCGTGCTGGCCGGCTGGTGCGATGGCGGCCTCTGGCAATTTTATACGGCATGTTGTGCCATTGGCTTTTTCCTTAACAGCCGCAGTTTCCCTCTTCCCTCCTGAACAAAGCATTTAAATCCCCAAAGCCGATAGGAATTTGCATAGCTGTATGCGTCGGTTTTCGGCGCTTTAGACTACCATGGCTAAAGGGATATCGATAAATTCTTCTTACTCGCAATTCTTTGGCATTCGACGGATAGGAACACAATTTTGAGAATACAGGGACGAATCGCATGAAAGCCGCAGCTTTCGACTATGTCCGTGCAGCCGACATCGACGAAGTGTGCCGACTTCTCGCTGATGCCGGCGATGAGGAGCGCAAGATTATTGCTGGTGGACAGACGCTAGTGCCGTTGATGGCGATGCGGATGGCCCGCCCGGATATGCTGATCGATATTAACGATGTACCGGGTCTCTCCGGTATCGAAGATCAAGAGACTTACGTCGCCATTGGCGGATGCACCCGACAACGGGCGCTGGAACGTTCGGATGTGATCTCCAACCGTTTGCCGTTGTTGGCTAAAGCGGTGCGGAATGTCGGCCATATACAGACACGCAATCGCGGAACGGTTGGCGGGAGTATTGTTCATGGCGATCCGTCAGCGGAAATATCGCTCGCGGCGTTGGCCCTTGAGGCGACAATTGTTTTGCGCAGCAAATCGGGGGAAACCAAAATACCTATCGACGGCTTTTTCGAAGCAGCCATGGTGACGAAAATCGAACCGGACCAAATTCTTACTGAAATACAGATTCCCGTATGGCAGGACGGCGCTATCGGTACCGGGTTCCACGAAACCGCCAGCCGTCAGTGCGATTATGCGATCGTCGCCGCAGCCGCGCAAGTCGAACTTGCTGGTGATGGAACCATCATAAAGGCGGCAGTGAGTGCCGGTGGTGTTTCGCCCTCGCCCCTTAAGCTTCGCGGGGTCGAGGCGGCGCTGGTCGGTAAAACGCCAGCCGATATCGAGGCGGTGTGCGGGACGCTAGAGAATGAAATCGATCCGGACACCGACGTTCATGCCACGGCAGATTACCGTGCCCGGGTGGCTGCAAAGCTAGTGACACGGGCTGTCAGAGATGCCGTCGCGGAGGCACGAAAATGAAACAAGTTGAAATAACCCTCAACGTCAACGGGCGCGCGTGCGCGGTGACTGTTCCGCCCCGCATGACGCTGGTCGATTGCCTTCGGGACGTGCTCCGTCTGACAGGTACCCATGTCGGATGTGAACACGGTATCTGCGGGGCGTGCTCGGTCATGTTCGACGGTGAACCGGTGCGGTCGTGCCTGATGTTCGCGGTGCAGGCCGACGGTCACGCGATCACGACCGTCGAAGGTCTCGCTGACGAGGACGGAGAAATCAGCGATTTGCAGGACTCGTTTTGGGAATGCCATGCCATGCAGTGCGGCTACTGTACGCCCGGTATGCTCGTGGCGAGCCAGGCGTTACTTGCGGAAAACCCCAACCCTGATGATGGCGATATCCGGGAAGCGATCAGCGGTAACCTCTGCCGTTGCACCGGCTATCAGCAGATTGTCGAGGCGGTCAAGCTGACGGCGCAGCGCCGCCGGGGGGTAAGATCATGACCGACGCTCCTACACTACCGAATTACCGCTACGTTTCTCGCAAACGGCGGACCAAGGAAGACCGGCGGTTCATTACTGGCCGCGGCAAGTTCGTTGCCGATGTCGAGGTGCCGGGTATGAAGCATGTCGCGGTCCTTCCGAGCCCGCACCCCCGCGCCAATATCCTAGACATCGATACCAGCGCTGCAATGGCGCTGCCGGGCGTGCATTACGTTCTGACCGGCGATGAGTTGGCGGCGGAGACGAATTCGCTATTTCACGGTCTGGACCTGCCGAACGTAATCTGGCATCCGTTGGCGGTGGGGATGACCCGGTATGCCGGCGAATGGGTCGCGGCCGTGGTCGCCGATTCCCGCTATATCGCGGAAGACGCGGCCGAATTGATTGAGGTCGATTATGAATCCCTGCCCGCAGCTGTTGACTCCGAAAAAATGATCGACGGCGATCAGCCACTGGTGCATCCGGATCATGGCTCGAATGTTCTGTTCCGTAAGACGTGGGAATGGGGGCCCGTCGAGGAAGATTTCGAAGCCATGCCCCACGCGGTCAGTTACCGGGCACGCTGGGGCCGGTCGTCGACCGTGCCAATTGAAACGTTTGGCGTGGTCGCCAAATGGGACGAGATTACTGAAATTATGGATGTCTGGGCCTCGATCCAGATGCCGCAGTACCAAGACCAGATCGCCGCCGCCCTGGGGATGCCCATGAACAACGTGCGGGTCCACAACGACGTCGATGTCGGCGGATCCTACGGCGTAAAACGCGGAATCAAGCACACCGTGCTGGTCAGCTATCTCGCCAAACGACTGGGTTTCCCGGTGCGTTTTATCGAAGATCGACTGGACAATATGTCGGGCGGCGATGCGCATGGCCCGGACCGGATATTCGATATTACCATGGCGTTTGATGATGACGGGGTCATCAAGTCGATGAAAATTCGGGCGCTCGACGATGTAGGTGCTTATCCTGGACGTGCGCCGTTGCAGCTCGGAAAGCCTATGACGGCGCTGTGCGGCCCGTACCGCGTCAATTCGATTGAATACGAAGCAATCTCTGTCACGTCGAATAAAACCGGTCAGGTACCTGTACGTGGGTTCGGGCAGTCGCCGACGAACTTCGCGATCGAAACCGGGCTCGAACGCGTTGCCAAATATCTTGGCCTCGACCGAGTTGAGGTGCGTGCTCGAAACCTTGTCCGCAAAGACGAGTTTCCGTGGAAAATCCCGCCGGGATCTCTCTACGATTCGGGCGATTTCCACGCCGTGCTCGAAAGTGCGATCAAGACATCCAACTGGGACGACCTGATTGCCCGGCGGGATGCCTTGCGCGCTGAGGGCAAACTGGCGGGGGTCGGTATTACCACTTGCCTCGAACCTGGCGGTGGGAACAATATTTTCGAGTACCTCTTCAATCCGAAGCTGGAAATCACGACTTTTGTGGAATCCGTGCTCATAAAAGTCGAGCCGACGGGTGCCATTACCGCCGTCATGTGTACCACGACGTCGGGGCAGGGGCACGAAACCATGGTATCGACTATAGCTGGTGAAGAACTGGAGCGTGACCCGGATACCATCAGGGTTGTTCACGGAGATTCTCTGGAAGCCCTGCCAACGCGTAGCCCGGTCGCGAGCCGGATGACCATTGTCCTTGGCACCGCGACGTCCAATGCGGCGCGTGAAATCAAAGACAAGATGATTACCATAGCGGCCTACGATCTCGGCATCGAGAAGGACCAGGTCGAATACGCGGACGGCGAGTTCAGCGTCCGCGGAGCGCCCGAGAGGAAACTATCCTGGGCCCAAATCTGTCACATCGCGCACAAACAGTTCCATCGTATGCCGCCGGGGCACGAACTCGGACTGCAGGCTTATTCGGTGCAACAGGTTCCTGGTGCAGGTCAGTTGCCGAACGAAAAAAACGAGGTGCCGTTGTATCCGTGTTTTTCATTCCAGGCCCATGTGCCGCTGGTCGAAATCGACCCCGATACTGGCAAGGTAAAGCTGCACGACTACTTCATAGCACATGACTGCGGGACCGCCATTAACCCCGATATCGTCCGCGGCATGATTATCGGCGGCGTAGCCCACGGGGTCGGGGCGGCGTTGTATGAAAAATTCGAATATGATCAGGATGGTCAGCTACTGGCAGGTACGTTCGTTGATTATCTGCTGCCGTCAGCGCATGAAATACCGCCTGTGACAGATATTGAACACTGCACCCCTTCACCGATTACATCGCTGGGTCAGAAAGGCTCGGGCGAAGGTGGGTATCTTGGGGCACCGGCGGCCGTAGCCTCGGCCGTTAACGACGCGCTCAGCCCATACGATATCGAAATCAACGAACTGCCGATCCGCGCCCGCGATATCGAGGCGGCGCTTCACGAAAAGACAAATTAAAGAAAATCAAACAGACACAGGGAGAGAACTATGAGCGACGATATCATTCTGGAGCAGGATGGACGTATCCTGCGAGCGACCTTTAACCGCACGCCCGATAACGGCGTATCGGACAGCATGGCGCGTTCATTTTCGGAGGCGATCCTGTCGGCGCATGAAAACTCCGATATGGTACTGCTGCGCAGCACGGGTCCCGATTTCTGCACCGGCCGCATCCGGGACGACAGCGCTGGCCCACCGTCGCCGGAGGCCTATAGCAGGCGCCCTGAATACGACGCGATTTTCGGATGTTATCGGTCGATCAAGGACGCCCAGGTACCTGTGGTTACTGTTATTGAAGGACGCTGCATGGGATTCGGGACAGCCGTTACCGCGGTCAGCGATGTGTCCTTCGCCAGCAACACTGCGACGTTCAATATCCCCGAAGTCGGTCATAACGTGATGCCGACGATGGTTATGTCGGCGCTGTATGACCGGATGAATCGGAACGCGATTCTGTGGATGGCATATTCGACAGACTTCATCGACGCCGAGCGAGCTCTCAATTACGGCCTTGTCAGCAATGTTGTCGATGCTGACAAATTGGATGCCGAAGTCGACCGTTTCTGCGAACTGTTGATCAGCCGTCCTCGTCCCGCAATTCTTGGCCTCAAAGAATACCTTCACAGTGCGCCGCGAATGGACGAACAGGGCGCGTTTGACTACGCCCGCAGTATCCATTCGATGGTGAATACCGCCGCAGCTATGAAAAAGTAGAGAACGTCCTGATCGGGTGCCGGAAAGGCGTTGGCCGGTCAGCCGTTCGAGGCGCGGAATTCGTCGGCGTATGCGGCAAGTGCTTCCTCCAGCGAATAGCCCGGTTCCCAGCCGAGTTCGACCCGGGCGCGGGTAATATCCAGCGGTGTCATGCGATTTTTGGGCGGGGTCCCCGGTGTGATCTCGATTTCGAGGGTGGGCAATGTGGCTTTGATGGCGTCAACCAAATCGTCGAACGTGATCGCGCGCCCCCATGAAATATTGTAGGTAGCACCATCTGGTAAATTCTGCGCTGTTGTGGCGAGATCTAGCGCCCGGCCCATGTCATTAGCGTATACATATTCGAAAGCCATAGTCTGTTCCTCGGCGATTACCGCTTTCCTTCCGCTGACACCAGCTTCGATCAGTGAGTGAATTTTTTCGCCGCCTCCAGACCCGCCCCAGAAATGTCCCATACCGAAAACGTTACCGGGCCGCAGGACCACCGCCTCGAACCCGCATTGAATGCGGTATGCTTCTAGGATCATTTCCTGTGCCGCCTTAGAATTAGAATAAGCGGCACCGCTTCCTCGGGCGAATGTCTCGTCCATTTTTTCGACCTCGCTGGTCCGGCGCCAGTCATAGACCCCGAATGTCGAAAGGTGGACAACGCGCCTGACATCGGTCAGTCGGACAGCCTCGACCACAGACATCATGCCACCGATATTCAGATCGTAACCGAAATGAATTGGGTTTCCGGCTCGTTTGCCGATCAGTCCCGTCGTGTGAAGAAGGGTCTCCGGCTTGTGCTTGTTAATCGCTTCGATCATGGCAGGCAGGCTGCGGACATCGTCCGTGATCTGCTCCCAATCCGACCCGCCAAGCCGCATCGCGAGATAGTCTTCGCGAGGGATCGGGTCCAAAAAAACTACTTTTTCGCCGCGCTTGGCCGCCTCTTTCGCATAAGCGGTTCCGACCAGCCCGGCACCTGTCACTAATGTCGTCATCGTTCGTGCGCTCCCATATTATTTTTTGCCAGTTTTGCTGTTTAGCTTAGGCCAACAACAGGTCGCGGAACAATTCCTGAGGGCGGGAGAGATGTCGGAAGAAGGTGACATCAAAAAATCGGATCAGAGATGGCAGGCTGACATAATCGTCGATCTGATTGGGCAATTCGGTTTCAAACATATCGCACGGAACCCGGGCGCTAGCTTTTGGGGCTTGCACCCTTCCCCGGCGGACTAAGGCGAGAACGATCCGTCGCCGCTAAATCGACGGGTTGGTGGGCGGAGGGATCGGTCGAGGACCCGGCAGATATCAATGGCGGGTTGCTGCGAGCGATCGAACCGGTCAAAGCGGGCAAGCCCGCGCTGATTGACACGACCCGCAACACAGCTGAAATTTATGAATGGCTAAATTATTAACGAACGAACAGGTTGAGAAATACTACCGAGACGGATATGTGCATCCGTTCCGCGCTCTCAGCGACGCTGATGCGCAGTCATTGCGCAACCGCATCGAATCGTTCGAGGCCGAACAGGCATGCGAAGCCCAACAGGCATTAGTCTTTAAGGCGCACCTGCCGTTTCGCTGGCTGTCGGATATCATTACTCACCCGCGGATACTCGATGCGGTCGAGGATGTGATTGGCCCGAACCTACTGTGCTGGGGTTCCAGCTTCTTTCAGAAGAACGCTCATGACCCGCGCTTCGTTTCGTGGCACCAGGACACCTATTATTATGGGTTGGAGCCGCCGGAGACGCTGACGGTGTGGTTGTCGATCACCCACAGCAACCTTGAATCAGGTTGTGTCCGGGTCATCCCGGGCAGTCATGAAAGCCGAGAGATCGTGCCGTTCGACAATGTCACCAGTGAAAACAACCTACTTGCACGTGGCCAGACCATCGTCGGCGTCGACGAAGATGCCGCGGTGCCGATGATGTTGAAACCCGGCGAATTTTCGATGCATCACGAAGCCGTCGTGCATGGTTCGGGCCCGAACCGATCGGACGATCGGCGTATAGGTTTGTCGATCCACTATATTCCCACTCATGTCCAGCGGGTGAAGTACAACCGGCCGGGCGTAAAACCGCGTGCAGCGTTGGTGCGCGGCGTGGATGATTACGGCAACTGGGAACACGAGACACCGCCCGATGCCGATTTCCATCCCGAAAGATTGGCGGAGCTTGAAGAGATGCGCCGAGAGTTTGTCGGGCGCAATCGTGAAGGGCTCGCCGAGCCTGATTGATGGTGGCCCGTGGATAAGGAGAGGAAGATGAGACGAGAGAAAATGCTGCCTGCTGTCGAGACGTTTGTCGAGAAGATGCGTAGCGTATGCGCCGAGACTGGTCGGGACGACACCGCTCGCTGGGATAAATGTCGCAAACTACTGCAGCATCTGCTGAAAGACCCTGCTCTGCAAGAACACGCCGAAGACTGGCCTGTAGGCGGCTTTGACGGAAAAAAGGTCGACAATCTGTTGTTCTATGAAGACCCGGACCATGGGTTCGTTATTAACGGGTTGATCAAAAACCCCGGCGGTCGTGCAATGATTCACGATCATGGTCAGGCATGGACCGTCTATGGTCTATTGCAGGGCGACGAGCGTATCGTTCGTTACAACGAAACCAGGAACGACGATGGCGAAGCGTTTTATGAAGAGGATTTCGCTGAGCAATGCGGGCCGGGAGATGTCGATATCGTGCCGCCATGGGAAATCCATTCCGAATATGCCGGCAAGGAAAAGACAGTGGCGGTTATCGTTCGTAGCCAGCGGTCGGGCACATTCGAGCAGTATCGCTATTACGACGATGGCGGAAAGATAAAGTTTCCGGGTCCGAACCAGGTACCCTACGATCTGGGCTAGATCGTCGGAGCGTACTGCGGCCCGGATAGTCTGGTCGACAAGCCTGGAAGATTGCCAACGCACCCAAGAACCCACGGAAGAAGAAATAGCGTTAAGCCCGGGACCGGCATTATCGTCCCGGGCGCGACGAACCGAGGAACAGCGAATATGAAGCTACTGACAATCGATCAGGGAGCTGGCAATCCCGGCGTCCTGCTGAAAGGGGGAGATGTCCTCAATCTTTCGCTCATGCCTGAAGGATTGCTGTCAGATGGATGGCGACCCAAATCCGTCCGAGAGATTCTTGAACGGGGGGAAGAAGGCCTTGAGTCTATCCGAAGGATGATTGGTGCCGTCGAAGGCGATATTGAGGCCTGTGCAGGGGCGATAACTGAATTCGAGGACACCGAGTTGCTTGCGCCGATACCCAACCCGTGGATGGTTTTCTCCGTCGGTATGAATTACGGACGCCATCTTGCCGAAATGAGCAACACGCCGCCGCCCGAACATCCTGCAGGTTTTATCAAAACCCGGGATTCCCTGCTGGGGTCGGGGAAAGCTATTAAGGTGCCGCCGCAATGCCCCGACTGGATCGACTATGAAGGGGAGTTCTGCTTCGTGTTCGGGCGTGAATGTCATGCCGTTTCCGAAGCCGATGCCATGGAATACGTCGCAGGTTACACGATCGCGAATGACGTCTCCGCCCGGGACTGGATACCCGATATCAAGAAGGGTGAGCCGCCTTTCGGTCCCATTCATGGCTGGGAGCGCAATATTCTTGGCAAGAACCTGCCGGGTTTCACACCCTGTGGTCCGGTGATTGTGACCAAGGATGAAATCGCCGATCCTTACGACCTGCATCTGCAGACGCGCCTCAATGGCGAAGTGATGCAGGATACCAAAACCGATGACCTGATCTTCAAGCTCCCTGAGATCATTTCCTACTACTCGCAATGGTACCGTTTTCATCCCGGCGACGTGGTCACGACCGGTTCGCCCGCGGGTGTCGGGATTGGGCGAGATCCGCATGTGTTCATGAGCGCGGGAGACACGATCGAGATCGAACTCGAGGGTGTGGGCGTGCTTTCGAATACGCTTTCCTGACTAAAGAAGGGTGGACTGACCATGGCTAAAAAATCGAAGGCACAGAAGAAACGTTACGGCATGAAGGTCGAAGGACCAGTCTTCGTCACCATGCGCGACGGGACGCGCATTGCCTGCCGGATATACCGGCCCGATGCGCCGGGTAAATTTCCGGCCCTGTTTGCGGCGTCGCCTTATCAATACGAAACCGATGACCTGCCGCATTCCACGTTGTTTCTGTGGCGCGAAGTGGGGCCGGTGGAATGGTATGTCCGCGATCAGGGTTACGTCTACGTCCACATGGACGTACGCGGATCGGGTCAGTCGGGCGGCACCTACAATATGCTCGACAAGGAAGAGCAGCAGGATTTTTACGAATGCATCGAATGGGTGGCGCGGCAGGACTGGTGTTCGGGCAAGGTCGGCGGCCTTGGGCAATCATATTATGCTTGGTCGCAGTGGTTCATGGGTATCGTGAACCCGCCCAGCCTAAAATGCATCGCCCCATATGACGGTGCCGTCGATATGTATCGTGGCACTGCCTATCACGGCGGCATCTACTGCGATTTCATGGCGTGGTGGTACCAGATGGTACGTGTGAATAACCTGCAGCGGGCAGCCAACGGCCCGGGCGGGCAGTACATGCCGCTCGACATCGCGGGCGAAATGGCGAAACACCAGACGTATGACGACTGGTGGAGAGAACGTTGTGCCTGGGAGCGATTGGAAGAGATCGAGGTGCCGGTACTGTCGATAGGCCACTGGGGAAAGATGGGGCTGCATCTTCGCGGCAACATTCTCGGCTACGAGAAAGTGAAGTCCGAAAAACACCTAGTAGTGACCGGTGCGAAGGATGTCTTTGAGGCGCACGATCAATTCGATCACATCTGGTATCACGAACAAGAGCTGTTGCCGTTCTATGATTATCATTTGAAGGGCAAGAAAAACGGTTGGAATAAGCGCCCGAAAGTGCGGCTGCATGTCGGCGGTTGCGACGAATGGCGGACAGATTCCGTCTGGCCGCCGAGAGAAGCGAAATACACACCCTTCTACCTGAACGGCAAAAAATCCGGCAGCGTGACGTCACTGAACGACGGCACCCTAAGCACCAAGAAGCCCTCGGCGAACGGCGGCTCTACCGACTGGGATTACCCGCATCCCGGGTGGAAACTAGGGACGGTCGGTTTCGGACCACAGGGGCCGGATCCAGTTTGCGGTGTGGTAACTTTCACCACCGAGCCATTAGAAAAGGATCTGGAAATTGCCGGGCCGATCGTGCTCGAGTTGAGGGCATCCTCGACCAACACCGATACCGATTTCGTCATCAAGCTGTCGGATCAGCAACCGCAATCGAAGGCGGATCGCGCAAACGGACTGCAGCCGGCATCGCAGGTGGTCTCAAAGGGCTGGATGCGTGCGTCGCATCGCGAAAAAGACAAAAAGAACAGTACAAAAATGCGGCCGTTCTACACCCACCGCAATCCGCAACCGATAAACCCGGGGGAGATCTACACCTATGAGATCGAAGTGATGCCCTGTGCGCACAGGTTCAAAAAAGGGCATCGTATACGGCTGGAAATCGTCAACGGTGATTCACCGCTGACGGATTCCCTATTTACCCACCAATATCTCTATTACAAGGTCGGGACGGATACGTTCTGGCATAACGCGAAGAATGCATCGTGTCTCAAGCTGCCGATTGTGCCTGCGAGATAAACTCAAATTAGCAGCAATAATCCCGCAGCGATCGCGCCATTATTCGTGATCAGTAGGAAATGATAGTTTCGTATCATCGGATCCTTCATTTCCCAGAACCGGTGATGCAGCGTGCTGGCAAGAATGACGAAGGCGATCAGCAAGGTTGCGCCATACTTGGTGTGCCAATCGAACAATACGAGGAATGCCCCCGTGAACTGAATCGAGAAGCCGATCAGGAGGCACGGTACGGCGGGTAAATTCTGTACTGCGATCCGTTGCACATTCATGTCCCACAGGCGGATGTTCTTGATTCCCATCCAGATGAAATAGAGTGCGATAACAATTTGCGCGATGGTGTAGACTGGCGTGTGTTCCGCGTACATCTGTGGTACTCCTCCGCTTTCCGGTGTTCTATCGTGATAAATTGCACGCTGCTATAGTCGAGCATGCGTCTTTATTACTTCACCCCGCCTGTTCATCCGCCTGCAAAAGATTACCGACAGGTTCTCCACGAGGACCGCGAGGTCATTCTGCTCGCCGACGAACTGGGC